>POVV01000607.1_pt1 | contig 21257 bp, 13 predicted proteins | sample 1560271 | NCBI WGS metagenome assembly POVV01 (sample SAMN08337232, study PRJNA429181) | Bioreactor metagenome, whole genome shotgun sequencing project. | biome: cows' rumen and soil; feature: anaerobic; isolation source: anaerobic chemostat enrichment culture, galacturonate as sole carbon... | reverse complement strand
GGTATCTGGCAAACAGACGAAGCCGGAGAAGCTGCTAAATATGGATTCCGTCCCGGACAAGTAAAATTATTGGATTATAATAATGATGGCAAAATAGATGCCAACGACCGCCATGTGTACGGAAACCTAGATCCCGATTTTGAAGGAGGGTTTTCCAGCCGTATGTCTTATAAAAATTTCGATTTATCGGTAGTCGCCTTCTTCCGTGTGGGGGGAACGCTTATCAGTCAGATTCATCAAGGAAACTCTTATACGAATATGCTACAAGGACGTCGAAACCAGATCAAAGTAGATTATTGGACTCCTTGGAATCCTACAAATGAATACCCTATGCCTGACGGAAGCAACGATCAACCTGCCGGAAATTACGGTTCCACATTAGGTCTTTACGATGCAGGATTCTTGAAGATACGCTCTATTAGCTTAGGATACAACTTCAAACCGGCTACAATACAAAGATTAGGGATCAGTGCATTACGCGTATATGCAACTGCACAAAATCCATTTGTATTTTTCTCTGATTACATGAAAAACGGAGGAGGAGTTGACCCTGAGGGAACTAACTATGGAAGTTCGGGATACACAGGAGGTACAGGCGGAGTACAAGCCCGTCAGATTGTAGCGGGTCTCAATACACCTCCAACACGTAACTTCATTTTTGGCTTAAACGTAACCTTTTAATAAAACACTTAACGAACAAATGAAAAGTATGAAAACATTTAAGATATTCAGTCTCGTACTTGCTTTGGCGATGGTGACAAACTCTTGCGCAGACTTCCTCGAAGAACAACCAAGGTCGAGTTTAACTCCCGACTTTTTCACCACCGAACAGGGCATTGTAGCGGGACTTACGGCTGCTTATTCAGGATTAAGATACCAGTATGGAACACAAGGTGGAATGTCCATCTCATGCGTTGGAACAGATGAAGCTACTAAAGGTGGAGACGGCAGTGAAGAACAAATCAACAATTATGGTGTGGATATACTTGGTGCAGGCCACTTTCAGACACCTTGGAACAGAAACTATTCTTTCATTAACACCTGTAATGGTATTGTTGATTATGCAACGGGTAATAATACCGCTTTAGTTGCTGAAGCCAAATTTCTGCGGGCGCAATATTATTATGGATTAGTAACCACATTTGGAGGTGTACCTCTAGATTTAGGTAGTGGACCATTGAAATTCACAACCACGCCTAATACTACCTCAGTACGCAATACAGCCATAGAAGTATATGATGCTATTGTGCAAGATTTAAAAGATGCCATAGAAGGTTTACCTGCAAAAACGACTATACCTGGTCGTGTAGGAAAAGCAGCAGCTATACACTATTTAGCAAAAACATATTTGGCAATCGCTTGCTACTACGACTATGATTATTCAAACGAAATCAATAAGGACTATACTTCAACTGCTTCTTACGAAGGAGTAAATGCAACCAAGGCTAAGGAGTATTATGAGCTAGCTCTTACTACAGCCAAGCAGTTGCTCGACAATCGATCGACCTATGGTGTAGGACTACTTGCCGATTATGCCGATGTAAACAAAGCAGGCAACGAACACAGTATAGAGTCTCTATTTACTGTAGAGCATACTACTGATTATACCTTTGACGAATCAGGCCCAGGTGCCAGTGATGGTCCCGAAAGTGGATTGAAAGAAAATCGTGCCAACTTTATGTTCTGTGCCTATTATGAAGGACCTGATGGTGATGGTACATTGTTAAGCCGTACTCGCACGTATGGTCGCGGATGGCGACGTTTTGTTCCCACCAAGCACTTGACAGAAACTGTATTTGCCGACAAAGTTAATGATAGTCGTTACTATAAATCATTCCAGAGCCTTTGGTCGTGTAATAAAACTACTGATGGTGTCAACCATGCCGATTTTGGCAAACCGGTAATCTTTATGCCGGGAGTTGCTTCTTATTCAGCAGCAGCTCCAGAGATAAAACAAGTGATTGATAAAATACAAACACAAGGATCTGCTACTGCCAAAAAGCTTATTCGTTATAGTGGCGATTATACTCGCAACATGTTTCCTTCCAGCTTGAAATTTGTCGACCCTAGCGGTGAAACTAATGACTCTTCGCATCGTCCATTCATAGTATCTAAATTATCAGAGACTATTTTAATCGCAGCCGAAGCTGCTTTCAAAACAGGAGATAAAGCCGCAGCGGCCTCTTACATCAACGAACTTAGAGTCAGAGCCGCAAAAGGCAATACTTTGAATACTTACGTAACAGGATTGGTCGACGAAACCACAGCAGCTGCAAATATGCAGATATCCGCTGCAACCGTAACACTCGATTACATTCTTGACGAGCGCTCTCGCGAACTATGTTGCGAACAACTTCGCTGGTTCGACCTGGTACGTACCAACAAGCTAATCCCTCGTTTGCAAGCTGGTTACAATGCATTTGGCACAGCCGACGATGCCAACTATTCGGGCGCAGCAGCAACCAATGTGAAACGTTACCATCATTTACGCCCAATCCCTCAAGGACAAATGGATTCGATGACAGGTGATAACAAAGCAACCTATCAAAATCCGGGATATTAATATTTACTTATTTGAGAAAACCATAAAGTGTAAATAATAATGAAAAAATATATGAAATATGCATCAGCTATCCTATTGGGCTTACTTATCCTCACATCGTGTGAAGATGAGAACGTAAATGCTCCAGGTAAATACAGCGTTGCTGATGCTCCAACATCAGGTACACTAAAAGCTCTGGCTCAAGCACACGGATTCAGAATGGGGAATACTCTATCGTACAGCGACTTGAACAATGAGCAGAAATTAGAGTTAATCAAAAAAGAGTTTGACAACGTTACCTTTGGATATGAAATGAAACATGGTGCTATTGTCAAAGACGATGGCACCAAGGATTGGTCGAGGGCCGATGCAATGGTAGCATGGGCAAAAAGTAACGGATTAGCAGTATATGGGCATACACTCGTATGGCATCAGAATCAGAATGCAACTTATTTAAAAAAGATAGCTGCTCCCCCTGTCACAGAATTTTTGGGGCCTAATATTGTACAGAACCCTAATATAAATGACAATATAGATGGCTATGCGCAGCTAAATCCAAATCCGGCCGGTGGCTGTGGACCTCGTATCGCTCACGTCGATGCAGGACGTAGTGGAACCAAAGGTTTGCATGTGGACGGAAGTTGCTCTGCTATTACTGCCGACGATTACTGGCGAGTACAGATACGAGGCATGCTGAAAGAAAAAATGGTAGCAGGTGGAGCATATCGTATTGAATTCTGGATTAAAGCTAAGGTAGCTGGTACAGTTCAGTTCGAAACACGAGAGGCTAGTGGTGGCGATGCTCAATATAAAACTTTCAACGCAACAACTGATTGGTCGAAAATAACATTGGAATTTACTGCCAAAGGTACAGAAGATGCAATAGCTTTCGATTTGAACAATGTCAATCATACAGAATATTGGATTGATGATGTATCGGTAGTGCAGGTACTGGACGGGCCTCCTAATATTGTACAAAATCCGGCAATAAATGATAATATAGACGGTTATGCACAGCTAAACCCTAATCCGGCTGGTGGCTGCGGCCCTCGCATTTCACATGTAGACGAAGGACGCAATGGAACTAAAGGCTTATATGTAGACGGAACGTGTGCCGCCGTTACTGCCGATGATTATTGGCGTTTGCAAATACGAGGTATGCTTTATCAGAAAATGCAGGCTAATGTAGATTATGTTGTCGAATTCTGGATCAAATCGGGTGCCGCAGGAACAGTTCAATTAGAAACCCGTGAAGCTAGCGGCGCTGACGCTCAATATAAAACCTTTAATGTAACTACAGACTGGTCAAAAGTAACGTTAGTATTCACAGCCAAAGGTACGGAAGACGCTATAGCCTTTGACCTTAACAATGCTAACCATACCACTTACTGGATTGATGATGTTTCTGTAAAACAATATGTAGCACCAAATACAGGCGGCCCTTCCGATGAGGATAAAGCTAAGATAGACAATGCTATGCAAACATGGATTACGGAATGTGTAAATCATTTCAAAGGTGATGTACATGTATGGGATGTTGTAAACGAGCCAATGGCCGATGGCAAAAGTGGACTACGTACAAGTTCTAACTCTGATGTCGATTCTGAAGCAAAAGATATTTTCTTCTGGTCAGATTTCTTGGGACGTGACTATGCTTTGAAAGCATTCCAATATGCCGCAGCTGCCGATCCTGACGCTCTGCTATTTATCAACGATTATAATCTGGAGTCCAATCCTGCTAAATTAGATTCACTCATCGCATATGTCGCTGAGCTGAAAGCGAAAGGAGCTAAAATAGACGGCATCGGCACGCAAATGCATATTTCCGATCCTAAATCGTACGGTCCTATTTATGACATGTTCCAGAAGTTGGCAAAAACAGGTTTACTAATCAAAATCAGTGAATTGGATATAAAAGCCAATGTAACTGGAAAAGAAACCGTAACCCAGATTGATCTGGAATATCAGGCGGCTATGTATGAATATATCGTAAAAACATATCTGCAATTGATACCGAAGGAACAACAATATGGCATCACCGTTTGGGGAATAAACGATGGTTCAACCTGGTTGAACAAAGACGATAAGAAATACTTCTTCCCTCTGCTTTGGGATGACAACTGGGTACGTAAGCCTGCTTACAACGCAGTATACAAAGCGCTTGAATAAAAGCCTTTAAGAATATCAAACAGGGTTGTAGCATACTCTGCCAAACAGCCCTGTTTGTTATTTGTAATATGAATATTATTTATTTGAATACAACATTTTAAATCTATTTGCATAATGTACTTACAGTTTACACATAGAATAAGTGTTTTCTGCTTCCTTTTCTTCATGAATATACTATGCGTATATTCCCAATCCGGCAGCGAATTGTCTCTTGACAAAGAGAATAAATTTGTGTTTACCAAACCTGCCGACTCATCTTATTTCCCTCTATCTGTAGATGGGAATCCTGTTTCTGTAGTTGCAGACAAAACTGACCACAAAGGTGTTTTGCTCGCCATTGACAATCTCAAAAAAGATATCCGGATGGTAACAGGTAGCCAACCCAATACCGTTGCCGAACAATACGCGCTTATCATAGGTACGGCAGGAAAATCTGCCATGATTGACAAACTAATAAAAGACAATAAAATAGACGCTAACGACATTCTGAATAAGAATGAAAAATATATAATCAAAACTGTAGAAAATCCGACGAAGAATATCAAACGTGCTTTGGTCATCGTCGGGAGCGATAAACGCGGAACTATCTATGGCATTTACGAACTATCGAAACAAATCGGCATTTCGCCGTGGTATTATTGGGCTGATGTACCTGTCGCTAGACAAAAACACTTATACGTAAAACCGGGAACCTATACCGATGGGGAACCGGCAGTAAAATATCGGGGCATATTCCTAAACGATGAAGCACCTGCCCTGAGTGGATGGGCACACGCTACATTCGGTGGTTTCAATCATAAATTCCATGAAAAAGTATTCGAATTGATTCTTCGTCTGAAAGGTAATTTTTTGTGGCCTGCTATGTGGGGTAACGCATTTTTCGATGACGACCCTCTGAATGGACAACTAGCCGATGAATATGGCGTAGTTATAGGCACATCCCATCACGAACCAATGGGGCGGGCACATGACGAATGGAGACGCTATGGTAAAGGCGCATGGAATTATAATAAAAATGCCGCAGCGTTACAAGAGTTTTGGAAATCGGGTATGACTCGCATGAAAGACTATGAAACTCTTGTGACTATAGGCATGCGTGGCGATGGCGACGAACCCATGAGCGAAGAAAGCGATATCGCATTATTACAGGAGATAATAAAAAATCAACGAGAAATAATATCACAAGTAACAGAAAAAAAGGCAAAAGAAACGCCACAGGTATGGGCTTTATATAAAGAGGTTCAGGATTATTTTGACAAGGGAATGCGTGTACCTGACGATGTAACATTGTTGTTGTGTGACGACAATTGGGGAAATGTACGTAAGCTTCCCGAGCTTGATGCAAAAAAGCATAAGGGAGGATATGGAATGTATTATCATTTCGATTACGTAGGCGGCCCCCGCAATTACAAATGGATAAACGTCAGTCAGGTACAGCGCATTTGGGAACAGATGAATCTCACTTACGAATATGGAGTAGACAAGATATGGGTGGTAAATGTAGGAGACCTGAAACCTATGGAATATCCAATCAGTTTCTTTCTTGATATGGCATGGAATCCTCAGAGATTTAATCCCGATAATCTTTTCGATCATACAATTGAATGGTGCACTCAACAATTTGGAGAAAAATATGCTAAAGAGTCAGCCCGGCTAATCAATCTGTATACCAAATACAATCGCAGAGTAACACCAGAACTATTGAACGAGAACACCTATAGTCTCGACAACTATAATGAGTTTGAGACTGTAGTAAATGACTATCGAAACCTGCTTATAGAAGCCATGCGCCTATACTATCTGATTCCGGATAAATATAAAGATGCATTCGATCAATTAGTATTATTTCCGATTAATGCATGCTCTAATCTTTACGAGATGTATTACGCGGTGGCAAAGAACAAACACTATGTAGCTAAGGTGGATATACAAGCCAACTATTGGGCAGACAAAGCAAAAGAATGCTTCCAGCGCGATTCGGTTCTAACAGCACATTACAATCAAGATATAGCCGGAGGCAAATGGGTGCATATGATGGATCAGGTACGTATTGGTTACACAAGTTGGCAACAACCTCAGAAGAGCATTATGCCAAAAGTAGAATACATCATGCAGACTATGATTTATAAGGAAAAAGTATATGCTGAATCTGACGGATATGTATCGATAGAAGCAGCAAATTTCAGTCGCCAGAATAGCTCATCCAATATTACGTGGACTATAATCCCCGATTTGGGGAAAACATTGTCGGGTATTACAACAATGCCTGTAACCGTAAATCCTGAGACAGAAAATGCCTATCTAGAATACGATGTTGATCTGAAAACAACAGGCGAAGCAAAACTCATTGTACTTATTTCTCCCACACTGAATTTCAATTCAAACCGAGGACTTCGCTATGCCGTTTCCATAGATGGAGGAGAAGAACAGATAGTAAATATAAATCAAACATATACGATCAAGGAAATGGAAAAGTGGCAAGCCAATAGCATCAATGAGACTTTTACCACGCATCAGATATCTACTTCGGGCAAACATACTATCCGATTCAGAGTGCTCGATCCGGGTATTGTGTTACAAAAGATCATGCTCGATATGGGAGGTCTCAAGCCAAGCTATTTAGGTGCACCGCAAAGTAAAGAAATAAACTAAACAACCGGGAGATGAAGAGAAAATGTAATAAAGTAATCTCATGTTGCCTGATACTATTGTTTATCATCACAGGTATTCAGGCTAAAGTAACATTGCCACGGCTTATTAATAACGGAATGGTGCTGCAAAGAGAGGCCCCGTTAAAAATATGGGGATGGGCTTCTCCAAACGAAAAAATCAAGATTACGTTCCTTGATCAATCATATAATACCAAAGCCGACAAAAAGGGCAACTGGAACATCGTTCTACCTCCATGCAATGCTGGCGGCCCTTATATCATGCAGGTGAACGAAATTGAGATAAAAGATATCCTCATCGGTGATGTATGGCTATGTTCAGGACAATCAAATATGGAGCTGCCTATTCGTCGGACTTTAGACTTGTATGAAGATGAAGTAAAAACCGCACAGAACAATCAAATAAGACAATTTCGCGTACCATTGAAATATAATTTTCAGAATGAAGAATCGGATCTGCAAGGCGGTGAGTGGAAGTCTGTAACGCCTGAGAATATTCTCGATTTTTCGGCTGTAGCCTATTTCTTTGCCAAAGACCTATACGACAAATATGGTATCCCCATTGGACTTATTAACACAGCTATAGGAGGATCTCCTGCCGAAGCTTGGATAAGTAAAGAGTATCTGAGAAATTACCCTCACTACCTCGATGTTGCACGCATATGCGCTACTCCGGGATATATAGATAGCGTGAGAAATGCAGAATCGCAAAGTAATAATCAATGGCATTTTACCTTAAGTCAAAAAGATAAAGGTATTTCTCTTTGGAATAAAAAAGACTTTGACAACTCCGATTGGTCTTCTATCTCGTTACCGGGTTATTGGGCAGACAAAGGAGTTGGGCAAACAAATGGTTCATTATGGTTTCGCAAGGATATAGATATACCACAATCCATGGTGGGAAAGCAGGGAGTACTCCGGCTAGGATGTATTGTTGATGCCGATTCTGCCTTTATTAATGGAACATTTATCGGTACCGTCTCTTATCAATACCCTCCACGAATATATAATATTCCGGCAGGAGTTTTAAAAGATGGGAAAAACAATGTAACAGTAAGGGTAATCAGCAACTCAGGCAGAGGTGGGTTTGTAGAAGATAAACCATATAAAATCATTGTCGGAAAGGATGAAATAGATCTGACAGGAGACTGGAAATACAAAATCGGAGCAGAAATGCCTCCAGCGGGTTCACAAACATTCTTTCAATATAAACCAACAGGCTTATATAACGGGATGATTGCTCCCCTGAAAAATTATGCACTGAAAGGTTTTTTGTGGTATCAGGGAGAGTCGAATACGAACAGAACACAAGAATATAAAAATCTTTTGTCTGACCTGATAAACGATTGGCGCACAAAATGGAATAACCCTCAAGCTCCGTTTATCTATGCCCAATTGCCCAACTTTATGAAAGAAAACAAACAACCATCTGAAAGCGGATGGGCTGAGCTTCGGGAAGCGCAACGACAAATACTGAATATACCAAACACAGGAATGGCTGTAACCATAGATACGGGAGAATGGAATGATGTTCATCCGCTAAACAAAAAAACGGTTGGACAACGCCTTGCCCTTGAAGCTCGACGTGTAGCTTACGATGAAAACCAAATTGTCAGTACAGGGCCTCTGTATGAAAGTATGGAAATAAAGGACAATTATATCATCCTCACTTTTTCATCTGTTGGTTCTGGCATATATACAAACCTTGATTTAAACGGATTTACAATAGCCGGATCTGACAAGAAATATGTTTGGGCAAATGCGGTAGCCTTATCGTACAATAAAATAAAAGTATGGAGCAACCAGATTCAAAGCCCCGTATCGGTCAGATATGCATGGGCTGACAATCCCGTTGGAGCCAATTTAAAGAATAAAGAAGGATTGCCGGCATCGCCATTCACAACAGAAAAACAATGAAAACAAACAACATAAAATAAATAATGTATATGAAATCCACATCACAAAAAGTCTCATTTGGCGAAAAAGTAGGTTACAGTCTCGGCGACGGTTCTGCCAACCTGGTTTTTCAGATGATGATGATGTTTCAACTCTTCTTCTACACCGATGTATTCGGCATTAAGGCTACTGCTGCCGGCATGATTTTACTATTCGCTCGTTTCTTCGATGCATTTGTTGATCCTCTGGTTGGCATACTCTCCGACAGAACGAATACCAAATGGGGAAAATATCGCCCGTGGATACTCTGGACAGCCTTACCTTTCGCCGTATTTTTCGTATTAGCGTTCTTAACGCCGGACTTATCTGAAAGGGGAAAAATCATATATGCAGGGATCACATATACATTATTAATGTCTATCTACTCGTTCAACAATACACCATATTCCTCTCTTGGAGGTGTCATGACAAGCGACATTAAAGAACGCACCAGTATCTCGTCTATCCGCTTTGTTACGGCTACTATCGCAACCTTTATTGTACAAGGACTAACTTTGCCTTTAGTAAATAAATTTGGTCAGGGTGATGCATCAAAAGGATGGGCCATAACTATAACTCTTTTTGCTATAGTAGCTGTAGTACTGATGATCATCACCTTTTTTACCACAAAAGAACGTATTACTCCTCCGGCAAACCAAAAAACATCGGTTAAGCAAGACTTTAAAGATATTGTAAGCTGTCGTCCGTGGAAAGCGATGTTCATCCTCACACTATTCTTGTTTACTACACTAGCTATGTGGGGGAGCGGCATGTCTTACTATTTTAATTACGTTGTAGACAAAGATGCTTTGTTCCATTTTCTGGGCAACATAGGATTGGTTTCCGGAGGAAGCGAAGCTACTGGCATAATACATAAAGTACTAGATGCATTTGGATTAATAGTTTACGACAACACTCAGGTATTTGCAGTCGGATTCAGTTTGTTTAATATGGTCGGGCAATTAGTTACCTTGGCAGGAGTAATATTATTGTCTCAATTCCTATCCAATATATTCGGAAAACGGAACGTCTTTGTTATTTGTTTAGCGCTGACAGCTTTGTTCACAGCTTTGTTCTTTGTCGTACCAGCAAACAATATCAATTCAATATTTATCTTGAATATACTGAAAAGTTTAGCCTATGCACCTACTATTCCATTGTTATGGGCAATGATGGGAGATGTAGCCGATTTTTCGGAATGGAAAAATCATCGTCGTGCCACAGGCTTCGTTTTTGCGGGCATTGTATTTGCACTGAAAGCCGGCTTAGGATTTGGTGGAGCTATTTGCGGAGGTATTATCGATTCCTTCGGATTCGTTGCCAATACGATACAATCAACCGATTCCATTTTGGGCATACGGTTAACCGCAAGTATTATTCCTGCAGTAACATTTTTTGTAGGAGTTATAGCACTTCTCTTCTACCCTATTTCGAAGAAACTAAACGAGCAAATACAAGACGAATTGGACACAAGACGAGAAAACAATCAATAAAAAATATATTAGAGCCATGAGAAAATTAGCTATTCTTGCTTTATGTGTATCGTTACTGGGTTGTGCCCAGACACAGAAAACAGATAAGGTAAAAGAACTTACATTAAAAGAGGCATTAAAAGACGAATTCTTGATCGGGACAGCATTAAATGTCGACCAGATATGGGAAAAAGATTCTGTAACCGACAAAATAATAAAACAACAATTCGATGCTATCGTAGCAGAGAACTGCATGAAAAGCATGTATATGCAACCCAAAGAAGGAGAGTTTTATTTTAAAGATGCAGATAAATTTGTTGAATACGGAATACAAAACAATATGTTTGTAACAGGTCACACCTTAATTTGGCACTCTCAGGCACCGAATTGGTTCTTTACAGATGCTAAAGGAAAAGATGTATCTAAGGAAGTGCTTATCGAACGTATGAAGAATCATATAAGCACAATTGTTTCGCGCTACAAAGGTAAGATTAAAGGTTGGGATGTAGTAAACGAAGCTATCTTAGACGATGGATCTTGGCGCGACAGCAAGTTCTATACGATTATAGGCGAAGACTTTATTCCTTTGGCTTTCCAATTTGCTCACGAAGCCGATCCCGATGCCGAACTCTATTACAACGACTACAACGAATGGCATGAAGGGAAGCGCGCTACTATCGTAAAAATGGTAAAAAACCTAAAAAGTAAAGGTATCCGCATTGATGCAATAGGAATGCAAGGACATTTAGGGATGACTTATCCCAGTATTGAAGAATACAAGGCTGCAATTGATGCTTATGCCGCAGCAGGAGTAAAAGTGATGATAACAGAACTAGACTTGAGCGCTCTACCTTTACCTCGCCCTAACGTTGGTGCGAATATTGCCGATACAGTAGCATACCGTAAAGAAATAAATCCGTATACCACAGCATTACCCGATTCTATTTCAACGGCATGGAATAAGAGAATGGGCGATTTCTTCAAACTATTTATTGACAATAGTCAGAACATAAAGCGTGTTACTCTATGGGGAGTAACAGATGCTACCTCGTGGAAAAATGATTTTCCGGTAGTAGGCCGCACCGATTACCCACTCCTGTTCGATCGAGAGAACAAAGCCAAACCCGTGGTAAAAGAAATTATAGAGATGACTAAAACAAACTCTTCAAAAAAAAACATAGCGCAATGAAAAAAGCAAAATACTTATTCCCGCAAGATTATATGGCTGATCCTTCAGCTCACGTTTTCGAAGGTAAAATATATATCTATCCTTCTCACGACTGGGAAAGCGGAGTTACCGAAAACGACAATGGCGACCATTTCAATATGAAAGATTATCATGTATTCTCTTTAGATGAAATAGATGGAACGATAGTCGATCACGGCGTAGTTTTATCTACAGAGACTATTCCTTGGGCCGGACGTCAATTGTGGGATAGTGATGTTGCCTTCAAAAATGACAAATACTACTTATACTTTTCTTTAAAAGACCAGAATGACATCTTCCGTCTGGGTGTCGCAATAAGCGATAAACCATACGGACCCTTTGTCGCAGAAGAAAATCCGATAAAAGGCAGTTATAGTATCGACCCTTGCGTATTTGAGGAAAACGGAGAGTATTACATTTACTTTGGAGGCATCTGGGGAGGACAATTGCAACGTTATAAGAATAATAAAGCACTGGAATCAGCAACTTATCCCGCAGATAACGAACCTGCTCTTTGCGGAAAAGTAGCCAAGCTAAGAGATGATATGCTCCAATTTGCAGAAGATCCGAAAGACGTTGTTATCTTGGATGAGAATGGAAAACCTATTACCCAAGGAGATACAGATCGTCGTTTCTTTGAAGCATCGTGGTTGCACAAATACAATGGAAAATATTATTTTTCTTATTCTACAGGCGATACTCATTACATATGTTATGCCATTGGAGATAATCCTTATGGCCCTTTTACTTACAAAGGCGTAATACTAACTCCGGTGGTAGGTTGGACAACTCATCACAGCATAGTAGAATACAAAGGCAAATGGTATTTGTTTCACCACGACAGTGTTCCTTCAGATGGTCGCACATGGCTACGAAGTATGAAAGTGATCGAATTAGAATATAATCAGGATGGAACAATCAAAACAATTGAAGGAATAGATAAATAAGCTATTCGTTTCACTATATTTAAACTGATTATTTCTATAGGCATGAAGTATTTAATATATCTGACTTTTATTATTTTATTACCATTGTCACTTTTTGCAGAAGACGGCAGTCGGTTATGGCTTCGTTTTCCGGTGAGAGAACAAGGTAAAGCAAAAATTATTTCGAAACATAGCAGCCCTACGATTCAAATTGCCCGACAGGAATTGACAAGCCATTGGCGAGGAACAACAATTGAACTTCAGCTAAACAAGAAGCTTAATTACCTGAAAGATGGCTATCAGATCAAAAGTGATAAGGACAAGATAATAATTTCCGCATCGCAGGATACAGGATTATTGTACGGTGCATACCACTTATTACGTCTGCAAGAGACTGCTGCAAACCTTAGCAATATCAACATAGAGGAAAAGCCTCGATACGACATCCGCATACTAAATCATTGGGACAATCTTGATCGTACCGTTGAAAGAGGTTATGCAGGATATTCTATCTGGAAATGGGATGAACTCCCAAATACGCTTTCTCCCCGCTATGCCGAATATGCAAGGTCAAATGCTTCGATAGGGATTAACGGAACAGTATTGAATAATGTAAATGCTACACCGGATATACTTACCAATGATTATCTGTTAAAAGTAAAAGCTTTATCTGATATTTTTCGTCCGTACGGATTGAAAGTATATCTCTCAGTAAACTTTTCCTCTCCGAAAGAATTGGGTAAACTATCTGACTCTGATCCACTAAATCCTGCGGTAAAAGATTGGTGGAAAAGTAAAGTGAAAGAAATTTACAATCTCATCCCCGACTTTGGAGGATTTTTAGTAAAAGCCAACTCAGAGGGATTACCTGGTCCGCAAGATTATGGACGTACTCATGCTGATGGAGCAAACATGCTAGCAGATGCTTTGAAACCATACAATGGAATTGTCATGTGGCGTGCATTCGTATACAATCCTAGCAACGAAGACCGTGCAAAACAAGCCTATCAGGAATTTGTTCCATTAGATGGGCAATTTAGAGATAATGTCATAATTCAGATAAAAAATGGCCCGATCGACTTTCAGCCTCGTGAGCCATTCAGTCCTCTGTTTGGCGCTTTACGCAAGACTCCGGAAATGGTGGAATTCCAAATTACACAGGAATATCTAGGATTTTCTAATCATCTTGTATATCTAGCTCCTCTCTTTAAAGAAACACTTGATAGCGACACATATTCCGATGGAGAAGGTTCGACCATCGCTAAGTTGGCAGACGGCACTTTGCGACCTAATAAAACAACAGCTATATGTGCTGTGGCTAATATCGGAGAAGACGCCAATTGGTGCGGACACCACTTTGCTCAAGCTAACTGGTATGCCTTTGGCCGCCTTGCATGGGATCATCAACTATCATCTGAACAAATCGCCGATGAATGGATTAAAATGACATTTTCGAAAGATGAAGAGTTTGTAACACCAATAAAACAAATGATGCTAACATCCAGAGAAACGGTTGTAGACTATATGATGCCGCTGGGACTTCATCACATATTCGCTTTCGGGCATCATTATGGCCCCGAACCATGGTGTGACGTACCAGACGCTCGCCCCGACTGGATGCCATGGTATTATCACAAAGCCGATTCTGTTGGTTTAGGTTTTGATAGAACAAAAACGGGAAGTGATGCTGTATCTCAATATTTCGCTCCGTTGAATGAAATATATGGTAATATAGAAACTTGTCCCGAAAATTTTATATTATGGTTTCATCATGTTCCGTGGAACTCTAGAATGAAGAATGGTAACACTTTGTGGGAGAATCTTTGTTACAAATACGATTCGGGCGTACAGCAAGTAAGAGAATACCAAAAGATTTGGGATAGAATGGAAGCATACGTAGACAATCAACGATTCGGAGAAGTACAATCTAGACTCAAAATACAAGCTCGTGATGCCGTATGGTGGAAAGATGCCTGTCTGTTATATTTCCAGACATTCTCCAAACAGCCGATACCGTACAGTATTGAACGGCCGGCACACGAATTGGAAGATTTGAAAAAAATAAAACTTGATATGAAACATCACAATTGATAGACTATGGAAAAAACATGGAGATGGTTTGGCAAGAAGGATAAAATAACATTATCTATGCTACGCCAAATAGGAGTAGAAGGTATTGTAACGGCTTTACATGATGTACCCAACGGAGAAGTATGGAGTTCAGAAAGAATAAACGACCTGAAGAATTATATTGCCGAACACGGATTATATTGGTCTGTAGTAGAAAGCCTGCCTGTAAGCGAAGCCATAAAATATGGAGGAGAGGATACCGACCGGCTGATTGCAAACTATATTCAAAGTCTGGTTAATCTTGGAGAAGCGGGAATAAAAACAGTATGTTACAACTTTATGCCTGTAATAGACTGGATACGAACAGACTTAGAGCATCCGGGCGCAGACGGTACATCATCGCTCTTCTTCGACAAAATACGCTTTGCCTACTTCGATTGCTTCATCCTTGAACGAGAAGGGGCAGAGAAAGACTATACACCGGAGGAAATGACCAAAGTGTATGAACTGGACAAGACTATTACTCAAAAGGAGAAAGACGCTTTAATAGATACAATCATAGTAAAGACACAAGGTTTTATAAACGGCAACATCAAAGAAGGTGATAAAAATCCTGTTGACATATTCAAGAACTTATTGTCTCTCTATAAAGGAATAGACCGTGATGCTTTGCGCGAGAATATGAGATATTTTCTTTCGCAGCTGATGCCTGTCTGCGAAGAATACGGAATCAACATGTGCGTTCACCCGGATGATCCCCCTTTCCAGATGCTGGGGCTTCCGCGTATTGTAACATCTGCCGAAGATATAGACTGGATACTGAATGCGGTGAATAATTCATATAACGGATTGACCTTCTGCGCAGGATCGCTCAGTGCAGGTATTCACAACAATGTACCCGAAATGGCAAAGCGATTTGCGTCACGCACAAAATTTATCCATCTGCGAAGTACGGATGTTTTACCAAATGGCAATTTCATAGAAGCTCCACACCTTGAAGGAAGGGGGCATTTGATAGAATTGGTTCGCATATTTGAAAAGACTAACCCTTCATTGCCTATGCGTGTAGATCATGGACGGCTTATGCTCGACGACTTCGACAAAGGTTATAATCCCGGATACTCATTCTACGGACGCATGTATGCTCTGGCACAAATGGATGGCGTGATAGCCACCGTGCAAGATGAAATAAAAAGAAATATGATGATAAAAAAATAAAATAATGAACGAACAATTTAGTATAGAAGGAAAAGTAGCCATAATCACCGGCGCAGGAGGAGTATTAGGTGGGAGTATTGCAAAAAGCTTTATACAGGCAGGAGCAAAAGTTGTAGCACTAGATATACGCCAGGAGCAACTGTATATACGAATTAAAGAATTAACGGCCGAAGGAGGTGAAGCCATTGGTATTGTCGGGAATGTTTTAGACATAAACAGCTTAGAAGAAGTGTCAAAACAAATTATTGCAAAATGGAGAAGAATAGATATTCTTCTGAATATAGCCGGGGGAAATACTCCTAAAGGTACTCTAGCACCGGATCAGGCTTTCTTCGACATGCCTATAACAGAATGGGAGAAAGTAACCAATCTGAATATGAATGGCACAGTCTATCCCTCTATGGTATTTGGCAAAGTGATGGCAGAACAAAAAAGCGGATGTATTATAAATGTTTCGTCTATGGCAGCCTACTCAGCAATTACTCGTGTGCCGGGTTATTCGGCTGCAAAAACGGCAGTGAGCAATTTTACGCAATGGTTAGCTACGGAAATGGCCCTGAAATATGGAGACGGAATAAGAGTAAATGCCATTGCTCCCGGATTTTTCATCGGCGATCAGAACAGAGCTGTCTTAATTAATCCGGATGGTTCACTTACCGATAGAAGTAAAAAAGTATTAGCAAAAACCCCAATGGGAAGATTTGGTGATATTACCGAACTCAATGGAGCCGTACAGTTCCTATGCAGCAGTGCTGCAAGCTTCATCACAGGTGTGTTACTCCCTATAGATGGTGGATTCAGTGCTTTTAGTGGAGTGTGAATTTTCTCTTTAGTAGAGCCTTGAATATATTGTCCTTATAATTTATCTAAAGTATAAATTATAAGGACAACTAGTTTTCGATTTACTCATCAATAATGAATAACAATAGAATATTACATAGTTTCAATCTGATTCAATAAATATATTCCTGAATAATTGAATCCTCCTCCGAACCCGACTAACATCAGCTTATCATTCAATTTTAATTTTCTATCTTTTATTCCTGCATACCAAGCAAGAGGAATAGAAGCCGCAGAGGTATTTCCATATGCCCGAACACTATCCAAACATTTCTCCATTGGTATATTCAGGCCGTTAAAAATAGCTTCCAACATACGATAGTTAGCACTGTGCGGAGCAAAATAATCTACTTCTTCAAGAGCTATATTGTTTTTTTCTGCCAATACTTTCAGTCCCTTGGTCAATGTTTGCACAGCCCATTTATACACCATTTTCCCATTTTGACGCAATTTGCTATTTGCAACAATATCAGTATTATTTATTGGAGCATCCTGATATGCAACATATAGGTCTTTTCCGTAATCCCCATTTGTTCCTGTAATAACATTAAACAAGTGATTCTCTTCTCCGGCCTCAACAATAACAGCACCTGCTCCGTCTCCAAACAAAATACAACTATTCCTATCGGTAAAATCTGTTACTTTAGATAGAGCATCAGCTCCAATAACTAATATCTTCTGATGCGTTTTTGCTGCAATCAAACCTTTTGCCAGAATAATTCCACTGACAAAACCCGCACAAGCCGCTGAGATATCCATTGTACCCGCATTTGGTATTTTTAAGCGGGATTGTACCTGACTGGCAACACTAGGTATAAATTGATCGGGGGTAGTTGTTGCTACAATTATAAAATCTATCTCTGTCAAATCCTGATTATAATTATCAGAAAGATTTTGTGCAGCTTTTACACACATATCACTTGTAAACTCTTTTTCTGATAAGTGGAATCGCCTTTCAATCCCTGTACGCTCTTTTATCCATTGATCGGACGTATCTAAATAACTTTCAAAATACGAATTAAAGACAGCTTTTTCGGGATGATAAATCCCGATAGATTTAATTGTTGCACCCATAACAGTTTTTTTATGTAATAAGTAAAGAGAAAAAGTTTATCCGCGAATAACAAAATGAATATCCTTTGAATATTAGATACAAAGAAAAAGATCTTTAAAGAAATATTTAAAGTTCCACCATCGACGATAAAGTTTTCTTAGTCTGAACCGATGTTTATAATGATACTTACTTGTGTAGTATTTATCTCTTCTTGCTTGTATAGGATAGTTGTGCAACAGAGCCCAGTCCCGTTGAAAAATTTCATTCGTAGAAATTTCTGCTATCTCATATTTTTTAGCCAATATGGAGTAGATACTTTGGTCGTGACGATTCTCTTTAAATCCGGGCAGATTTGACACGCGCGAAGGTGAGTCTGTAGCCAAACTATAATCGTCCAGATAAGCCTGATACCAGTCCTTTACAAATTGCATCACCAAAAAGCTCTTTTTGAAAAAGATAATAGTCGATTCAAATTGTGGAGTATGCGTATACAATTTATCATTGAGCACATTGTAGTAAGCAAAAACATCAGCCTTTGTCCATTCGTACTCATAGTAAAGTGTTTCAGGCATGCCATTATAACTTTGCTCCTGACTTTTAACACCTAGAATACCAGTCGGAGTATTTTCCACCATGTCGTAATATTCGAGCAGGCGCTTTTTTCCATTCGGATTGAAATAACAACCTATATCAGAATAAAGGAGGATGTCTCCCTCATCCATTTTTTCGAGTATGTTTAATATGAAATAGGGTTTCCAACACCAGTATCCAAATCCACGTGAATATGGAATCAGATATCGTCCCCACCGTTTATAGAAATCTTTGTCTAGATCTTTTTCGCAGACAGTATATATATCATCGAATATATCCATACTCTCCGCCATCTTTCTGAATCGGGGAAAACCTTCTGTTAAGTAATAACTACCAAAGGTGCAGATTGCTCTCTTCATATACCAAGTTTGTATTGCAAATGTAAGGTATTTTCAGATAATTATATTAATATGCAAGAAATAAGTACAGCGAGATTATTTCTTCCCGGCTTTCCAGTTTTCATAATCTTTTATAAACCCTCTGCACATCCAGTTTGCCAGAGCCTGCCTGTTGTCTGGGGCTAAAAACCTCCGTTGGTCGAATGTATTCTGAATGTTTCCCAATTCTGCAAAAAGACCTATTGGCGCAGTATTATCAAGCACATACAGGTTGCGGGTACTTACCGTTCCGGTAAATCCTCGATTGGGCTGATGCGTATTATAATGATCATCAAACGTATCGCGTATGGTTTTAGCGAGCCTTTTACCTTCTGCACTATTTTTCGCATGGTAAAAAAACACGTCTAATTGCTGTTTCTTACTCCTGCTGTCAAGATGAATAAATACCGCTCTCTGATATTTATCTTTCGATTGCTTGCTCAAGCTATTTATTTTTTCACTTCGTTGCTTCAATCGTTTTACCTGATTTATAGGAATCGTTTGTCCCATGCAAGTCTCTCTATTGCTATTCGCTAAATACCTATCATCCCGGATTCCATCTTTAGCATCCTGTATAATCATATGTACCGTTGCTCCCTCTTCCATCAGGCAACGTGCCAACCGTAAAGTGATATCGTATGCATACTCATCTTCGTGGAGCATACGCCCATCCACTTTTGCCATCGCACCGGGATCGGGTCCTCCATGTCCACTGGAAAGAAAAAAAGTCGTTCCTTTCAATTTGTTCGACTTTATACTATAATCTTCATATTTCTTTCCGAAAAGTTTATACGTCCTTCTTACACCTACCGCCTGAGGGACCTCTTTATCCGGTTTAGCCTGAATCTCTACTTCGTCTTCCGATTGATTATCCTCTAATTTCGATGAAGTATCCGGAAGAATATAAGTGACACCTTTCCTCAAGGCATTATTCTTCCCGAACTTTCCTTTATTGAGTTCAAAAAAACGGTTGTATTGATCGGCATCCGTACATTCATTACGCCTCAGAAAGGCATACACACCTTCTCCTTCACGGGGTGTATCTTTTTTGCTTTGAGCAAATGTACCTGTACTAAATATTATAAATAGAAAAAAATATAAAAGTTGTTTCATAGAGCTTCTTGCTAATCTGCCCGAAACAGCAAAGCAGATAGTTACAATTGTAGTTATACGGCAAAAGTAAACAGAATAGCATTAAAAACAAAGGCCGCTACATAAGAGTAACGGCCTTTTACTTATTTTTATATTCTTAGTAGTATTCTATTTCTCGTTTTTCAAGAGAACTAACTCCAACATTTGTCAATTTATTATTATCGAAATACTTGAGAAGTTTATAACTTTCAATCCAATTGTCATTTTTATCTTTATTATTTATTATCGTAACTGTATACTCAGGACCACCACTGAACGACTCATTTTTGAGCATACTTTTCAACCAGTATTCTTCGTAGTTCGTTGAAATAGCAAACCCCTCTCCATCTAGGCTGTATTCTCTCTCAGAAAAGGGCTCAGAAGATATTATCCCGTCTTTACAACCATATTTTAGCACTCTTGCTTTCTTTCTAGCGTCATCGTAAACTATTAAAGTCTTCGTGAGCTTAATTGCAGAAGGCGAATTATCCTGATTTGTTGTATAGGAATAATTTTCTTCAGAAAAATCAGTTATTCTAAATTTAGAATCGTACTCACATTTATATTTATAAACGGGTCTTATGTCAGCATATAATATCGGCTCATATTTATCACCAACCATTTCATATCCAGATGGCGCCAAATAGCTCTCATATGAAATAAGAACACCGGACTCATCAAAATTCTGAATCATCTTACCAGAAACCGGACTCTCTACTACCACATTTTCTACAGAATTCCATGTTGGTTTTATAAAAGAATAAGTTATAACCTTTTTCACATCCCCATGCAGTTCTAAAGCCAAACTCTTTTCAGCCTTATAAATAGGTTCCCCATATAGTTGCTGATCCGATATTACTTTTTGACTAAAAGCACCATCGTAGTATGAAATAAATTGCTCGAAACAATCATCTATTGCTACTGATCGACCAGATTTCCTTCTTATGTATGAAAAGATTGAATTTCCCTTTTGATCTCTATCTGTCAATAAGAAGCTTTCAGAATAATCGCTTACAACAGTTGCTTTAGTCGTATTAGCAGGATAATATTCCGTAT
>POVV01000605.1_pt1 | contig 21320 bp, 12 predicted proteins | sample 1560271 | NCBI WGS metagenome assembly POVV01 (sample SAMN08337232, study PRJNA429181) | Bioreactor metagenome, whole genome shotgun sequencing project. | biome: cows' rumen and soil; feature: anaerobic; isolation source: anaerobic chemostat enrichment culture, galacturonate as sole carbon... | reverse complement strand
GCCATATCGCCGGCACAATACTATTGCACCGGCTGATCATCTATCTGCAAAGCCATCAAAGCTTTACCGAATTGCTGGCCGAAGCCGAAGTCAAGTACCGCAGTTTAGTGGAAAGCTCACTGACAGGAATTTATGTTATTCAAGGCAGCAAATTGGTGTATGTCAGCCAGGGCTTTACTGCCATCACCGGGTACTCCCGCGCGCAGCTGCTGGCCATCACCAACGTGTATGACTATATCCACCCGGATGACAGGGCGTCAGTACATAAAATTATCCACCAAAAACTAACCAATCAGACGGCGCCTGTCACCTATGAACTCAGATTATTGTCGCAGACAGGCGGCCTTCGCTACGTAAAGGTCCAGAGCAGTTACTTTGAAATCGGCGGCAAGCCGGCCATTATTGGCACAATGACCGACATCAACGAATGCAAGCAGGCCGAACAGGCATTGTGTGAAAGCCAGGAGTTATTCCGCTACCTGGCCAACCATATTCCCTTCATGGTGTGGATGGAGGACCGGGAAAGCCGCTGCGTGTTTGTCAATAAACAGTGGCAGGAATATACCGGCCTGACCTGGGAAGAAGGCAGCGATATCTCCTGGGACTGCCGCCTTCATCCGCAGGAGAAAGAGCCCGACAAACCGCTTAACCGGGAAAAATTTGACTATGAATGCCGGATGCTGCGCCATGACGGCGAATACCGCTGGGTTCAGCTTATCGGTATCCCCCGCCAGACCCCGGATGGCTCCTTTGCCGGGTATATTGGCTGCTGCCTGGATATTCACGACAGCAAGGAAGCCGATAAGGCATTGCAGCGCTCCTACCGGCGGCTGGAAAAAAACATCGAAGAGCAAACCCGCCAGTTGGCCAATGCCAATGCTACACTGGCTCAGGAAATATTTACGCGAAGAGCTGTGGAAAAGCGTTACCGTCAATTGTTTGACAGTGTGCAGGACTCCATTTTTGTCTGGAAAATCACTCCCCAGGGCCTGCCCGGACGAATTATCGAAGTAAATGATATTGCCTGCCGCCGGCTGGGCTATAGCCGCGATGAACTCTTATCCTTGTCAATGCTGGATACCATGTCAGGCCAGGGAAAGGCTGCTGCCACCTCGCACATGGAGAAATTACTGACCTCACGGCAGGCTATTTTTGAATTTGATCATTTAACCAAGGACCAAAGACCCATCCCCTCGGAGGTGAATGCGCACATATTTGCCCTTAATGAGGAACTTGTCGGGCTCTGCATTTCCCGCGACATCTCTGACCGGAAAGAGGCTGAGGCTGAACTCTCGGCTGCCAGAAACAGAATCAGCCGGACCGAAAAACTGGCCTTTTTAGGCAATATGGCGGCAGGCATTGCCCATGAAATTAATCAGCCGCTCAATTCTATCAAAGTAACTGCCGACAGTATCTTAATGTGGTACAAGGAAGGTCAGACCTACCAGGTGGAAGAGTTCCTGGAAGATGTGCAGACCATCTCCGAACAATCGGCCAGAATTGCCAATATCATCAATTATATCCGCGACCTCATCCGCACCAGCCAGCAAAGCACCAATCAACGTTTCAGCCTCACCGGCGCCATCACCAATGCAGTCAAAATGACCTTTTCGCAAGCAGGCGCGGCCGATATATCCCTGACGCTGAAGCTTGCCGAAGATCCGCTGGAAATGTACGGTTCACTGGCACATATGGAGCATGTTTTTCTCAATCTGATAAGTAATGCCATCGACGCCCTGACCGGTTTAGAGCAGCCGGTAAAAGAGATTGAAATCGAAACACTGCTGCACGATAAAATCATTGTGCAGATTTCCGATAATGGCACAGGCATTACTGAGGAACTGCGCAAAAGAATATTCACCCCGTTTTTTTCAACCAAAAACAATGGAATGGGGCTGGGACTGGCTATTGTCAAATCGGTGGTTACCTCTCACGGCGGCCAGATAACCATTATGAATAATGAGCGCGGCGGGGCCACCTTCCGGCTGGTCTTTCCCTTGATTGAAGCAGCAGATAACTTAAAAGAGGAGGATGCCTGTTGAATATCCTGTTAGTAGACGACGATACCGGCAGCCGTACGTCGGTCGGCAAATTTCTGCGCCGGCATGGACATGAAATAACCGAGTGCAGCAATGGGGAGGAAGCGCTGGCTGCCTTTTTAGCCGGAAGCTTCCCTATGATTTTAACAGATATCAGAATGCCTGCCATGTCCGGCATTGATTTGCTTAAACATATTAAAGATATGCCCTGTGGCACCTATACCGACATTGTATTGTTTACCGGCCATGGTTCCATGGAGTCTGCCATTGAAGCCTTGCGCATGGGCGCCTTCGACTACCTGCTGAAGCCTATCAATATTCAGGAGCTATCCATTATTATCGAAAAGGTAGCCGAACATCAGGGCTTATTGCGCGAAAACCGGCGCCTCACCGACCACTTCGACCAGGAGGTGCAAGCCGCCACCCTGGAAACCACCAAAGAGAATTCCCGGTTGCGCATGCTGGCAGCCAAGGCTGAAGGAATTGGCGAAATTGGCCTCTTTGGTACCGTTATGCAGAATATCTACGCCCAGGCCCTCATGTATCACCGCGACCGGTCTATCCCGGTTTTAATCCAGGGCGAGACAGGCACCGGCAAAGAAATGATTGCCAAACTCATCCATTATGCCGAGTTTGAGGAGGCTGCCGCCCCCTTTGTGGACATTAATTGCGCGGCTTTGACCCCAAGTTTGTTTGAGAGTGAGCTATTTGGTTATGAGGCCGGTTCTTTTACCGGCAGTCTTGCCAGGGGCCAGAAAGGCAAGCTGGATTTAGCGGCAGGCGGTACGTTATTTCTGGACGAAATTGGTGAAATGCCGCTGGAAATGCAGGCCAAACTCCTGCGGGTACTGCAGGAAAAAGAGTACTATCGCGTGGGCGGCTTGAAAAAAATCAAATCCGATGTGCGCATCGTATGCGCTACCAACCGCAACCTGTCCCAAGCCGTCGCAGCAGGCACCTTTCGCCGTGACCTGTACTACCGCCTGAATGTGGGGCAAATCTTTATCCCCCCTCTCAGGGAACAAAGCAATAGCATTGTGCCGCTTGCCGAAATGTTTCTCCATCGTTTTGCCAAGCAAAAGGGTAAGCGCTTCCGCTCTGTGAGCAGCGAAGCCGTCCAGATTTTACTTCACCATTCCTGGCCGGGAAATATCCGTGAACTGCAGAATGTTGTCGAATGGTCAGTCTTTATGTTTGATGACACAGAACTCAGGGCCAAACATCTAAAGATCACAGCCAGCAACGAACCGCTTCGTTCCGGCACCCAGACCAATACCCTTATACCGGATGCCCCGGTCTTCCTCCCATCCAGGCCGTTTAAACTGGATGATTATGTGGACCAGATCATTGTCGCGGCTCTTGAAATGCACAATGGCAACAAATCGGCTGCCGCCTCCTATCTGGGTCTGTCCCGCCGGTCGCTCTCCTACCGGCTGGAAAAATTAATGCAAGATAATTAAACGAGTCCTATTCCGCGCGGAATAGGACTCGTTTAATGTTTTTATCCTAACAGAAAGTATAACTTTCTTAAAAGCAGGATAAGGGCAACATCGGTTTGCACTGTCGCCAAAGGCTCGGTGCAAGCCGTGTTTTCTTTATTTGCCGGAAATTAGCCGGACAGCTTATCTGCAATCTTAGCTTTGACTGTTGCTAAGCCCACTCTGGCCACCACTTTGCTGAGCCGCTCACCTTTGTCTGCCAGTTCCTGATAAGCGGCCAAAATGGCTTCCAGGTACGGTATGACTTCTTCCTCTGCCACAAAAGTGGCGATACATTCGCCGGTATTGGTGTAGCGGCCGCCTTTACCGCCGATATATATATGGTAGCCAACTTGTGTATAAGCCAACGCCTGCTTCGGGCAGGTGGTAACGCAAACACCGCAGCTCAGGCAGGTATCCAAATCAATGGCTAAACCACCGTCATCAAGGGTCATGGCTGCCGCTGGACAGCGTTTTACGCAAGCGCCGCATTTTACACACAGTTCCTGATCAATTACCGGCTCAGCCGCGCCTCTAAAGCCGATATCATGCGCTTGCGGCTTGGTACAGGCATTGGCACAGCCACTGACGGCAAGTTTAGTTTTAGCCGGCAGGTCTTTGCCAACATACTGCCGGTCTAATTGGTCGGAGAGCGCCCGCGTATTCACTAAGCCATAGGGACAAGTAGCGGTGCCGGGGCAAGCCACCACCGGCCGCACGCGCAGTCCGCAAACGGCCGGAAGCAGCCCGGCGTCCAGGATAGCCTGGCGCGCCTCTTCGAACCGTTCTTCTTTTACGCCGGGAATCTCAATTCCCTGCCTGATGGTCACATGGGCTTCGCCTGTGCCAAATCGCTCAGCCAGTTCAGCCATCTTGCGCAAATCTGCTGCCGTGAGATTACCGCTCCGGTTGCGCAGGCGCATAAGCAGCAAGCCTTGCTGACGCTGAGGAATAAATCCATAACGTTTATAATCCGGTTTTGTTGTTGCCATTATCTAAACCTCTCTCCCCAAAAATATTACGCCATAACGGCGCTAAGGCCGGTGGCTGCTGCCAACTATCCCCGCCTGTCCGGGCCTATTTTGGTAAATAGCCTTTGGCGACAGAATCCTCAATGATTTGCTCGACAAGTAAGCCTAATTCTGCCGCGATTCCCCTGGTTTGCCGGTTGCGTTCCCTGACTTGGTCGGCGTTGATGCCATTGTCCTGCCAGGATTTTCCGCCTGTATGATAGTGCAGCAATAACGGCTGCAATCTGTCCAGAGCGTCAGCCATGCGGGCCTCCGGACTTTGCTTTTGTTCAAACTCATCCCATAAGGCCCGTAATTCCTGGCTCTGGCCGGCAGGCAAAAGCCCAAACAGCCTGTCGGCTGCCGCTTGTTCCCTGGCGGCTTTATCCAGCCCGGCCTGTTGATCATAGCAATAGGTATCGCCGGCATCAATTTCCACAATATCATGAATAAGTACCATTTTGATAATCTTCAGCACATCAACCCGGCAGGAGGTAATATGCTCTGCCAGCAGCATGGCCATGATGGCCAAATGCCACGAATGCTCAGCATCGGTTTCCGGCCGTTCACTGCCAATGACCAGGTTTTTGCGGTAAATGTTTTTAAGTTTATCTACCTCGACGATAAACTTAATTTGCTGTTCCAGCCGTTCACTAAGCCTGGCAGCTACCAATTGTTTCCGCATTATGATATACTGTAATCCGTCCCGTTCATATTCTTCAGCAGTTTTTTCCAACCCGAATTTTTGGTAAAACGCCGCCTTATCCAGCCTGGCGTTGCACCATATAGCCGTGGCACCGCCGGCCTCGGCCGCGCTAATAACATGCCGCAGCAAGGTTGTGCCATACCCTTGCCCCTGATACGCCTGGTCTGTGGCAAATTTGCGGAATTGAATCTCACCCTGCTTCGCAAAAGTTGAAACCACCGCTATCAGGCGGCCACCGTTATACAAACCATAGTGTGTTCCCACATTGTCGTCCGGTAATTGTACGCAGGAAATATCTTTATCAGGCCACAAAACTTTTTGCCGCAACTCCCATGTCTGCTTGGCGGTAATGATTTTTATTTCCATAATAAATGCTGCACCTCATTCCCTATACCCTATTTTAGCACTGCGGCCGGGTGTATACAACCGGTTGCAAACTGACGATACTAAAGAAAAAAGGGCTTGTACCAAGCCGCCGGTGAAGGTACAAGCCGCAGTGAAAATAAAGGAGGCTACACAAATTGGAAAAATTTATAGAATTAGGTATTAGTGATACGATAATTCGGGCTCTTAATGATATGGGCTTCGAGGAGCCAACACCCATACAAGCACAGGCCATTCCCACGTTATTATCCGGTAAGGATTTAGTCGGCCAGGCACAGACAGGCACAGGAAAAACCGCTGCCTTTGGCATCCCCTTGCTGGAGAATATTAAAAACCGCACCGGTGCCATCTACGGGATTGTGCTGACCCCTACCCGTGAACTGGCCATTCAGGTAGCTGAAGAACTAAATAAACTTGGCCAATTCTCACAGGTAAATACTCTGCCCATCTACGGCGGCCAGGATATTCAGCGCCAAATTAAAGCCTTGCAGCGGAAACCTCAGATTATTGTGGCAACCCCCGGCCGGTTAATGGACCACATGGAGCGCCGCACCATTAAGTTAACCGATGTTAAAATGGTGATTTTGGACGAAGCCGATGAAATGCTCAATATGGGCTTCATTGAGGACATTGAAAAAATCTTAAGCGCCACGCCGGATTCCCGGCAGACTCTGCTCTTTTCCGCAACTATGCCCAGGCAGATACAAAGCCTGGCGCAAAAATTCCTGAAAGAGCCTGCTCTCATCAGCGTTAAAGCCAAAGAGGTCACCGTGCCGCTCATCGAGCAGTATTATATGGAGTTGCAGGACAGGCAGAAATTTGATGTGCTTTGCCGGCTCCTGGATATCCAGTCCCCTGAACTTGCCATTGTTTTCGGCCGCACCAAACGCCGGGTAGATGAACTGTTTGAAGCCTTAAAGAAACGCGGCTATTCTGCCGAAGGCATTCATGGTGATCTGACCCAGCCCAAGCGGGATGCCGTCATCAGACAGTTCCGCGAAGGCACGATTGAGATCCTGGTAGCTACCGACGTAGCTGCCCGGGGCCTTGATGTCAGCGGTGTTACCCATGTATATAATTTCGATATCCCGCAAGACCCGGAAAGCTATGTCCACCGGGTTGGCCGCACAGGCCGGGCAGGTCAAACCGGCTCAGCCATGACCTTTGTCATCCCCCGGGAACTTGAACACCTGCGTTCCATTGAACGGCTCACCAAACGCAAAATTGTGCGGATGCCTGTACCTACCCTGAATGAAGCCATTGAGGGCCAGCAGCGGCTGGCTGTGGAAAAATTGCTTAATCAAATTGAAGAAGGAAACCTCGAGTCGTACCGCGGCCGGGCCGAAGACCTGCTGGCCGAAACCGATTCGGTATCCCTGATATCGGCAGCACTCAAATTGCTCACCAAAGAACCTGACACCACGCCTATCAAAATTACCGAAGAAGCTCCCCTGCGCTCCCGTTCTTTCGGCGGCAGAAGAAAACCGCCGGAAAATAGAAAAGGCGCGCCCAGCGGCAGACCCCGCTATAAATCCGGCGGCTTTAAGAAATAGGCAAATACCGTTCAGCATCTAACTTTTCAATAGTTTGAGTGCAATGCCTCGTATCTTTTGGCTATATCATTAGAGCCAATGGCTGCGAGGCATTCTTTTTCATTATTAGCTACCATTCTTTAGTTAGTAATATGCGCACAAGGAGACGATTCGAGAACCGTCCTTGTGTTTCCAAGCAAAATGAATTTCTCTGCTTTTCCGCCTGTGCCTAACTTCGATGACGTACTTCTATAATACATATTTCTTTTGCAAGTTCATTTAATTTGTCGGATATATTAACAATATGATTTTTATCTAAATTTGCATCCCACTCATCTAATAATAGTAGTTGAAGCTTTTCTCTTTTTTTTATCTCCTCTAATGAGGTTATGATCTTTTCACCAGTGGATAAGCTTTTATTGGAACTAAACTCAAAAAACATATCAGAATGAGGCGGTAAAAGGAAAGCTTTTTCGCCTAACTGTTCCTTAATTAGAGCAAGAAGCGACGATTTTCCTGTACCATTGTCTCCTCGTAACGTAATTCTTCCCGGACTATAATCTTGAGTGATATCTTGTATGGAATTAATAGAATCAATATGAATAATCGTATTATCTTTTTCAGCCTTAATGCGATTCCATGAGATAGTGCCAACATTTATAGGTTCTGTGATAACCAAGGCTGATTTCAATCCCTCAAGACGCGTTTTTAAAGTATTCCAACGCGATGCATAAGCTACAATTGCAGTCACATGAAAAATTGTTATAATTTGTCGTGGAAATGTAGCAATAAGCATGCCTAGAAATACTTCATTACCTATATTCTGATATATTAACCACACCCAGGTACCAATTACCGGAAATAAGACAAGAAACATTGAAATTATGGTTGTCAGTTCACTGAAAAATACAGATTTTAAAGCTGAATGATTCGCGTTTCTATGTTTATCACTGAAATAATTTTTCCATAAGTGAATATTTAATTGATTGCCAATTAAAATTGAGTCCCAGGCCGGTAATAATGATTGCATCATAGCTGTTCGGTCTGCTTGAGCATGTCTGGCAGATGAAGTTACCAGCGGTTTTAGAATTTTAACAGAAATAGTAATTAAAGGAATGGTTACGGCATAGGCAAGTATCAACCTTTTATCAATAATAAAACCAAGAATTCCTACATTAAATATTATATTAAAAAACGTAGTGAATACATTTATAATAAACCCAACGAATTCATTGATTACCAACCATGCCTCATTATTTAAATATGGCTGCCGTTCCTGTTTGAATTCGATATTAGTTCTTAATCTGGCTCTTCCCTTAAAAGAAACTGTAAAAATATCAACATACTTTTTAAAAGAACTAAAAGTAGCTTTGCTCTGAAAGTAAACCGTTCCGGGACCTGGAATATATATTAAACACAGCGATAGTATAAACAGAACTAACCATAATGAAATATCTTGTTTTAATATGACTGCCTGACTCAATTTGGCTATCCATAAGGTTGAAGATGCGAATATTGATTGCAGAATAAAAATGCATAGTAGCATTAAACAAAAACTTTTATTAAGAAAAATAAACATAATAAATTTTTTCATTTTAAACTTGTGCTCCTAACTGAATCATTAAAAGAATCTTTTCCTTCAACAATTCTGCGTGAATTAGGATATTCACCGATTCCGTCTAATGCACTACTTATTTGACTAATTGTATAATGGCGGTTTTTGCCGTATCAGATTATTGGTTAATATTTGGTATGCTGTTGTAATTTCCTTCCTGAAAATTCATTTTTTTGTCTTTAATTCCAAATATTCCTGTTTTATTGCCGGTTTGTTTAAAATTTCTATCAGTTTAATAATTGAAAACCTCCTAAGGGACCGCAGGAACAAAGATGCACAAGGGGACGGTTTTAAACCGTCCCCTTGTGTTCCTAAACTTTAAACTTGCCAACTGACTGCGCCAGCTTTTGAGCCAATTCTGCCAAGATTTGGGTAGCGCCCGTAACTTCACTTATCGATTTAGACTGCTCCTGCGACACTGTTGAAACCGTTTCCATCTGTTCTGTGGTAATTTGAAAAATAGAACCTATTTTTTCGATATATGCGGTAATTTGGCTGCTATTTTGTGCGGTTCGCTCGATAGATGTGACAATTTCTGAAATATGGTCAGAAAGTTCACTGATATGTTTAGCAATATTACCAAATGTCCGTCCTGCGGCATTTACACTTTCGATACCATTTACCACTGTGTCTATTTCGAAATTCATAGCTTGCACAGCTTTATCAATGTTGGTTTGGTTTTCATTAATCAAATAGCTTATTTGCTTGGCTGCCTGCTGCGACTGTTCAGCTAAGCGTCTCACTTCATCGGCTACTACTGCAAACCCCTTACCATTTTCGCCGGCCCGGGCCGCTTCAATTGCCGCATTTAAAGCCAGGAGATTAGTTTGTCCTGCGATTTCTGAAATAACACTGACTATCTCACCGATGCGTTTGGAGCTTGCCGCCAGGTCATCTACCGTAACAGTCATTTCCGCCGCACTGCTATTTACATGATTCATTTGCATGATAGCATGTTCAACTGTTTGCTGGCCTGCGGTTGTAGCAGCTATAGTCGTCTGAACTACAGACGCTATAGCTTGAGAACGGCTGGCCGAATGCCGAATATCACTCGAGATATTATCCAACGCTACTGAAATCTGCTGAACTGCCGCTCGTCGATCCTGAATATTGGCAACAACAATTTCAGTTGTTTGAGTTACCTGATTAACAGCAGTCATGGTTTCACTGCTGCTGGCAGTCAATTCTTGCGATGAAGCGGCTACCAGCTCAGTAGCTTCAGATATATCTTTTAACAATATGCGTAAATCACTTACCATTTTATTGAAATTTCCCGCTACAATCCCAATCTCGTTAGAAGCCTTGCATTCAACTAATGCTGTAAAATCACCATCTTTGATACGTTCTGTTGCTTTAGCGATAAAAGTAAGCGGACGAATAAGTTTATTGGCAAACCAATATGTCACAACAGACGAAAGCACCAGCACCAGGAAACCGGCTAAAAGGTTTTGGGTCACTGTACTATATAAAAATCCTAAGGCAGAATCTTTTTTCTGAACCATAATAAGACTCCAGGGGTCAGATTGCCCCGGCAATGGTATCGAACGGTATGCGCAAACATACTTATCACCATTAATGTCGGCGTATTCACCAACTCCCACCTCTCCCTCCAGAACCCTGTCAACAACAACCTTCAAACTTGGAGAAATCACAAAATCAACAGTCTCTGTTTTATCGCTGCCTTTGTCATCTTTAATTACATTTCCTTGGTTATCCCTTTGTAGAACCGTTTTCTTCTGTAGCTTATAATTGTACAATTCAGCAACCTGCTGCCTGTCAGGATGCGCTACAACTACCCCGTCCCCATCCATGAGATAGGCGTAACTACCCGGTCCTGAATTGTACCTTTCCACCATTTCCTGCAGCGTATTTGTTTCAATATCTGCATTTAATAAACCAATGAGATTATTATCAATATACATTCCCTGTATAGCAGTAGTTACTGCCGTTTGTGATGACGCCGAGTAATAGGATTTAGTTATATACGGATGCTGTTCTGCCATAAACTTCTTAAACCACCAGCGATCAGCCCGATTACCCAAGCTGCCGCTGGATCTTGCTGTCTGATCACCTTTTAAGTTATGACTGACCAGAAGTTGAAAAAACGGATATCGCTCCGCGGTCGTCTTCAATAACTCTGTTTGCCTTTTAAGATCTCCACCCAGCATGTCAGGATGCTTAGCAAGCTCTGTATTAATATTAAAAGCATTTTGGAGAAATTGACTGATGTTCGCGGCCAATCCGTCTGCCATAGTAGCATTAGTTTGTTTAATATGTTCTTCAACACTGGCAGATACTAAGTAATAGCTGATGCTCATAAATACCCCAAGGGTTATAATTACTGTTGACCAAATCATAATGACAAGTTGATATCGTATAGATTTTAACATCTAAAATAACTCATCCTCTCGCAAAAGCCTGATTACTCTCCAGTTGGGGTTAATTGCACCGACAAAAGCTTTACTAAGAAATGCACGCTAAAAACTATAAGTGTTATGCCAAAGGATAGAAGAGTGCACGAAGCAACGTTCATTAAGATATACGATTTCTCAGAGCAACACACTTTCTGGCGAGTATTTCTGTTGGATCTAAAATCGCGACACTTTTACCCAAAATCCGGTAGTCTGGGTTTTGGGATAAAATTAGCGGGAGCTCGGTACAACCCAAAATAATGATTTCCGCCCCTTTGCCGATAAGGTGTTCCACGGCAATAAGCAAATCGTTCTTGCATACACCATCGGTATAACCGGCTTTGACGCCTTGTTCACCATAAATGGCGTTCATCACCTTTGCCTGATACTTTTCTTCAGGGACTACGACCCTAAACTCCGTTTTACCGATTACCTCGTGATAAACTCTGCTTTGTATCGTACCGTCTGTGGCAAGCAAACCTATAACCTTTCGGTCATGATAATGCTGCTTGATATGTTCCACAGTCTCCTGCAGCATATTAACAATAGGAATAGAAAGATAAGGCTGTATCCGTTCGACAAAGGCATGGGCGGTATTGCACGGAATAGCGATAACTTTGGCGTCATTGGCTTCTAAATTCCTGCACGCCGCATAAAGCGCCATCGTAGGGTCGGGTCCGTCTCCAATAAGATTTCTTGTACGGTCAGGTATCTGCGGATTATGTTCCACAATCATTTTGATATGCTCTTGATCCTTCCTGGCGCCGGTATTGCGGATGATTTTATCCATAAAATCGACAGTTGCCGACGGGCCTACGCCGCCGACAATCCCAATTTTGTATGCCGTTTTGCCGGATGCGGTACCGTTAACGTCAACCGCGAACTGAACATAAATCTGATTGGCATCAAGCATGGGTATCCCTTGCAGCTGAAGTTCACCTGCTATGAGCGAGAGTTCAGTAAAGCCGGGGATAATTAATTCCGCCCCCTGTTCCACAAGCTCCAGACATACTTGCTTCACCAGTTCTATTGAATTATCTTTTTGCAGCAAGCTTGCCCCACTACCAACTTCGCCATAGACTGCCTGCATAAGATATTTTTGTGTTTTCGGTTTAGGATATAGTAATTCATAGTTGCCTGCGCCAGCAAAATATTGTTCAAATAAGGCTTTCTGCCTCACAAAATCAGAGGTAAATATTCCCAGCCTGCGCAGCTTGCCATATTTCCAGGCTACATGGGTAGATAATGCTTCCATAAGGTTTACTATTGATACATTACTCTCAGCAGCTAGTTCATCAAAAAAGGTATGGCATATAAAACAGGGTAATATAACTGTACCCACATTTCTGCGTTCAATTTTTTTTATCCGATCAAATATATACAGCTTTCGGGTGTTTAAGTCAGCATGCACATCGCCGGCCTTTTCCCCTGCGGCAATTGGCGGCTGTTCCATAACAACACCCACTGGCTCCTTACTGTTACAATTAAGTACGGCTTTGACCAGTTTGCCATAAACATCAGCAGTGGCCAATGGTTCCAGACCGCCGATAATACCAAAGCACTTTCCTTCGCCTATCATTCTATCCCCGCCCTTGTATTTAGTAGTAAAAATCCAGGACAAGTCCGGCAAGCTAAATGTAATGTGCAGTATTCGCATAATATCGCGTGATATTTGAGCAAATACTGCACATTTGCCTATTATTACGTTGCTATTTTATAAATAAACCGCTATGCGACACCATGGATTTTTCAAAATGGCTAAACATACTCATACAGGTATCGATGAGTCGTGATCATCGTCCGGGATATCGTCCGTTATTCCCTTACCGGCAAACCGGTGAAGTAAAATTGCCGCAATTGTATTACCGAACACATTGATACAAGTCCGCCCCATGTCAATAAAGCGGTCAACCCCGGCGACTATTGCTATCGCTTCAACAGGCAAGCCGATTGATGTGAGTATAACCGATAATATGACTAAAGAAGCGGCGGTTACGTTTGCCGTGCCCTTATTAGCAATAAGGGTAGTTAGGAGAATAGTCAGAATGGACGGCAGGTCCAGTTGAAGTCCGTAAGCTTCTGCCAAAAAACATACGGTTAGGGCCTGATAAAAGGCAGAACCGTCAGTATTAAAGCTATATCCTAAGGGGACAACGAAAGAAACGACTTTATTGGGAATTCCCATCCGTTGTAAAATCTGCATGAGTGAAGGCAGCGTTACTTCTGATGAGCAGGTAGTGAAAGCCAGCAGCAGCGGTTCCGAGATTTTTTTTGTCATTTCAAACGGCTTGAGTCCAAGCATATAAGTCATAATCCAGAAAGCAATCATGATAATGAACATGCCAATGTAAAATACGCCGACAAGTTTTGCCATGGCATAGAGAATGCTGCCTCCCTGAGTGGCAAAAACCCAAGCCATTATTCCCGCTACGGCGACCGGCGAAAATGCAATGATACCTTGCGTCAGTTTAAACATAGCTTCCATAATACTTTCCAGCAAATTAACAACCGGTTTCGCCTTTTCCCCGATACTGGCCAAAGAAATGCCAAAGCAGATGGCAAAAAACAAGGTTGGAATTATCTTCTGAGTAGCTGCCGCCATAATTACATTATCCGGAATAAGATCAAGAAAAAACTGAGTCCAGTTAATAGATTTCGCCAAATTTGCCGGTATATTGCCTGTAGCTTCCAGGGCAACACCAGCTCCGGGATGGAAGATTGCATTTAAAACAATTCCCAGAACAATACATAATCCGGTAGCTGTATAAAAATAGCCGAAAGATAAAAGTGCCAGCCGGCCCAGTTGTTTAAAATTTGACCCCATTTTATATATCCCCAGCGTAACTGAGGCAAAAACCAGTGGTATTACAATCATCTTTATCGCTTTAATAAAGGCTGTTCCAATTGGCTGCAGTGCAGCGCCAATTTTGGGCCATAATAAACCAATAATACAACCTAAAACAAGACCGATCATGATTTGCATCCACAGAGGGATCCGAGGGGTATTGTTAGAAGATTTGCTTTTTTCAACAGCTTCCATACTACTCCAGCTCCTTTTGTAATCGTTATTGGAATATGCTTAATAAAAAAGGTTCCTCCTTTCTTGACTAGTAACAAGCATGCTTTAGGTATATACAGAATATTCTTTTACCTGAATCTAAGCATAACTTACTAATAGCGAAAGGTAAAATCAATAACTGTTATGTTGTAAATAAAAAGAATTTATTAAGACTTGAAACAAAAGAAAAGATTGCAAACTCCCCGTCGGAGTATGCAATCCTTCATACGAACAATATAAGTACCTGTTAGCTACTAGTTCATTATATAGATTCCAAATAATCGGCAATTCCATTTTCAGTATTCGCCTTTTCACTGAAGATGGAAAGCAAGGCACGCATAGCAGGCGAAAGCAGCTTATTTTTATTGAAAGCCAGCGAAATCGTAACATAAAGCTTCGGCGCATTGACAAATTCAATAAGGGTTCCATTTGCCAGGAAAGGAGCCACCGAAACATAAGGCAATACTCCGACTCCCAAGCCGTCAAGCACAGCATGAAGTATGGATACTGCATCATTATACTCCACAGCAGAGTCAATCTTCATCTTTTTCAATATTTCTTCATATTTAGATCTGTACACAGAGCCAGGACGAAAATTAATAAAAGGGTAATCCGCAATGTTAATACAGCCATTATTGCCGGCTGCCAAATCACGCTGAACCACCCAAACCAGTCTTTCCTGAACTAGGGGAAACTGCAGAATTTGCTCATTAGAGATCTTACTATTGACAATAATGATATCAAAGGTATTATCCTCAAGGCCTTTGATCGTATCTGACAAGAACGTGCGAATATCCACACTGATTATTCCATTAATTTTTCTGCATTGAAATTCACGCAAAATCGAAGGCAGCACATAGCTGGCCATATCTGTCGAAGATCCTATTCTGATTGGTTCGGCTCTTTTCATTGATGCCTGGAACGAAATATGCATTTCGTCATAGACAGATACTAATCTTTCCGCATACTCAACCAAAGCTTGCCCCGCACTGTTTAAAATGACTCTCTTCTTACCGACCCGTTCAAACAGAGAAACACCAAAATGCCCTTCTAAGGTTCGTATTTGCGCAGTAATAGCAGGTTGTGTGAAGTTAAGCTGCTCAGCCGCATGCGTAACACTTCCTAACTTCGCGACTAAGAGCAAGGTCCTAAATAGTTGAATGTCCACAGGTTACTCCCCCTAGTGAAACTATTTTTATTTAGGATAAACTAAATATGGATAAATTGCTATAGCTTTTTAATCACTTCTATTGATAAATTACATATAACAACAGTGATATCCTGAATAGGCAGGATACCACTGTTGTCTGCCAAAATTTAGCTATGCCGGGGCAGCCATTCATCTGCAAACAGCGGGTATTTTGCTGCCATGTCAGCTACTTCCTTGCGGATGTTATTTAACAGCAGAGAGTCATTATAGTTTCTTAAGGCTTGACCGACAAGAACGCCTACATGAAACATCTCCTTTGCTTTCATACCACGCGTAGTCATAAACGGACTGCCAATCCGAATGCCGCTTGCCAGGGTAAGCGGTTGAGAATCAAACGGAATTCCATTTTTATTGCAGATAATTCCCACAGAGGCTAACACTTCTTCCGCTTGCTTGCCGCTGGGAATCAGGTTGGTAACATCAACAACGGCAAGATGGGTATCGGTGCCGCCAGCCACCAGCCGCAGGCCTTCCGCCATACAACCGCCTGCCAAGGCGACAGCGTTATCCAGCACTTGCTTGCCATAACGCTTAAATTCATCAGTCATACATTCCTTAAAGAGTACCGCACGGGCGGCAATCATATCCAGTTTGGCGGCTCCCTGCAAGCCGGGGAATAACGCTCTGTCAATTTTGCCTGCCAATTCTTTTTTGCATAATATTATGCCGCCGCCGCGCGGTCCCCTGAAGGTCTTATGGGTCGAGGAAGACACAATGTCCGCGTAAGGAACAGGCGAAGGAATTACGCCGGCAGCCACTAAGCCCACATTATGTGCTAGGTCAACAAAAAATAACGCCCCTACTGCTTTGGCAATTTCCGCAAACCCGGCATAATCAATCAACCGCGGATAAGAAGATGTTCCGCAAATAATCATCTTGGGGCTATGTTCGAGCGCTAATTTTCTAACCTCATCCATGTCAATTTGCTCTGTTTCCCGGTTAACGCCATAATGCACAGCCTTAAAAGTCTTGCCGCTATAATGAAAGGAAGCACCGTGGCTTAGATGTCCCCCGTGACTTAATTCCATCGATAATATCGTATCTCCCGGCTTTAGCACCGCATTCATTATTGCCACATTCCCAACAGTCGCACTCATGGCCTGGACATTGGCGTGTTCACATTGGAAAAGCTCTTTGAGTCTCTCTATGGCCAAATTCTCCACAGCATCTGCCAGCTCGCAGCCGGCAACATACCGTTTACCCGGATAGCCTTCGCTGTTTTTGTTGGCCCAAATCCCGCCTTCCAGAAAAGTGGCAAGCGGTGACGCAAAGTTCTCTGATGCAATAATATTAATAGTTGAACGTTGACGTTCTTCTTCTTTTTGCGATAATATCGCCATCTCCGGGTCAAACTGTCCGAAAACATTCATTATTTCTGCTCTTTCCAAATGAAAGCACCTCGTTTGCTTTAGTTTTGGCATTGCCTATTCTGAACGTAAAACCGATATTCTGTCCCTGCAGCGGCCAGAAAAGAACCGTCATAAAATTGTGTATATTTCCCCGGGTATACTATTGATAATATATGAATAATCAACTAAAGGGAAATTAAGAGAATTTATGCACATAATAAAATAGCTTTATTAACAAAAACGGCTGTTGTACTAAAATACACTGCACACCTATCCGGCACTTTGGAGATACTCCTTGCCGGCAATACCGGGTTTTGTCATTTCAGCCGGGGATAAAATCACGTCCAATTTTTCCGGTGAAATAATGCCTTTAGACAGAAGAATTTCCTTAACCGGTTTACCGGTATGCTGCGCTTCCTTCGCTATCGCCGAAGCCAGTTCATAACCGATATGAGGCAATAAAGCGGTTATAGGAGCAATGCTGTTATCCACCAGTTCACGGCAGCGCGCGGCATTGGCCTCAATCCCCTGAATACATTTTTGATTAAATATGTTGACGGCATTGGTCATTATCGTCAGTGAATTGAACAAATTATAGGCAATCACCGGTTCCATAACGTTTAGCTCAAATTGTCCTGCTTCGACTGCCAAACTGACTGCATGATCATTGCCAATGATTTGAAAAGCTACCTGGTTAACCATTTCCGGAATAACCGGATTTACTTTTCCCGGCATTATCGATGACCCTGGCTGCATTGCCGGCAGGATAAGCTCATTTAAGCCGCATTTGGGGCCGGAGGCCATCATCCGTAAATCATTCGCAATCTTGGACAAGGCTAGGGCCGCAACTTTCAATGCGCCTGAAAAAGCCGCCAATTCATCCGTATTCTGCGTCGCATCCACTAAATTGGGCGCCAATACAAACGGTTGGCCGGTCAACTCCGCAATTTCCCGTACTACATAATCTATATATTCAATTTCAGCATTTAAGCCTGTGCCAACTGCCGTAGCCCCCATATTAATGCTATGCAGATTTTTTTGTTCATCGCGGATACGGCGGACAGCCCGTGTAAGTACCGCCGCGTATGCCGCAAATTCCTGTCCCAGCGTAATGGGTACAGCATCCTGCAAATGAGTGCGGCCTATTTTTAATACCCCGCTAAATGCCTTGGCTTTTGCCGCAAGACTGTTAATTAATGCATCCAGTGCTTCAATTAAATAAGCCGCTTGCTTGATAGCACAAATACGGATTGCTGTTGGAATCACGTCATTGGTTGATTGCGCCATATTAACATGATTATTGGGTGAAAGCAAAGCCTGATTGCCTTTTCTGTCTCCTAAAATTTCAAGCGCCCTATTGGCAATAACCTCATTTGCATTCATATTCATTGAGGTGCCGGCCCCGCCCTGGATACAATCAACAATAAACTGCTCATGCCAACGCCCGGCTATGACTTCCCGGGAAGCCTGAACAATGGCCGCACCAATCTTTTCCGGCATCCTGCCTGTTTTCATATTGGCTTTGGCCGCGGCAAGTTTGATAATCCCCAGAGCTACGATAAAATCTTTATTCAATTTGTGACCTGTTATGGCGAAGTTGTTTAGAGCCCTCGTGGTTTGTATTCCATAATAGGCCTCATCCGGCAATTCAATTTCGCCAAGAAAATCTCGTTCAATACGCATGTCAGACCTCCGCATATTAATTGCATTTAATATTTTGTATACAAATCATTTGATAATTTAACGGCTGCGCGCAACCCGTTCCGCAGTTCTTTGCCTGATTTCCTCGGAATCGGCATGAATCCGGGCCACCCCGGTCGCCATTGCCGCCTTAGCCACCGCGGCGGCCACCGCAGGTGCAACCCGCGGATCAAAAGCATCCGGCACGATATAGTCCTCCTTAAGCTCACTTTCAGGAATCAAATCAGCAATCGCATATACGGCAGCAATTTTCATAGCTTCGTTAATTTGGCGGGCTCTTACATCCATAGCGCCCCGGAATACTCCTGGAAACACGGTTACGTTATTCACCTGGTTAGGCGCATCCGAACGTCCGGTCCCGGCCACTTTGGCGCCGGCGGCTTTGGCTTCCTCATAGCTTATCTCCGGCACAGGATTGGCCATGGCGATAACAATGGCATCTGAGTTCATATTTTGGATAATTTCCCTGGTAAAAGCGCCCGGAGCCGACACACCGATCAGGACATCAGCACCGTTGGCCACAACTTCGAGCTTGCCTGTCAAATTACTTAAATTAGTGACTTTAGCCAGCTCGGCTTGAATCCGGTTAAGACCCGGCATACCCTGGCAGAGTGCTCCCTGAACATCCACCATGATTACATTTTTTGCGCCGGCATTAACTAAAAGACGGCCAATCGCAGTACCTGCGGCTCCTGCGCCATTGACAATAATTTTGGCGGCAGACAAATCCTTTTTGACCAGCCGCAACGCACCAATGAGTGCCGAGACACCGGCAATGGCGGTTCCATGCTGGTCGTCATGGAAAACGGGAATATCCATTTGCGCTTTTAAGCTGTCTTCAATGTCATAACACTTTGGCGAAGCAAAGTCCTCCAGATTAATACCGGCAAAAGTCGGTTGCAGCAACCTGACTGTTTCAATGATTTTATCCGGATCTTTTGTATCCAGACAGATAGGTACAGCGTCAACATCGCCAAAGACCTTAAATAATACGGCTTTGCCTTCCATAACCGGCATTGCGGCTTCCGGTCCGATATCCCCCAGACCTAAAACACGGGTGCCATCAGATACAATAGCAATCATATTGCCGCGACAGGTAAGCTCAAAGGATAAATCCTTGTTTATCTGAATTTCTTTACAAGGTTCAGCAACCCCGGGTGTATAAGCCAAACTTAAATCATGACGGTCTCTGAGCTGCACTTTGCTTATGACTGCCAGCTTACCGCACTTGTCACGATGAAAATTAAGTGCGTCTTCTCTTAAGTCCATATCCTGCTCCCTCCTAAAAATTAGCGGTACTAGAGTATATTACTATCTTATAGCGAAATTAATTGGATTGGAAATTAAGAGAATTTATATAAGTAATAAAAAGACTTTATTTTTAGAATTCTTACTAAAATGAAAGCTATTAGAATCTCCTTAAAGATTCTAATAGCTTTCATTACCGCCCTAACCCAAAGGCGGGATTGCAACACTAACGTTGCAATCCCGCCTTTTTTGCCCATAAAATTACCGTTTTGCGATACACATTTGAATTCTAAATGTTACTATGAAACCTTAAACTTACTGACAGTTGCCTTCAGGCTTTGGGCAATGGCAGCCAGACTCTGACTTGCCATGGACATTTCCGCCATAGATGCCGATTGCTCCTCAATGGCTGCGGAAATTGTCTGCGCTTCCCCGGCCGCAGCTTTACTAAGACTGTCTATCTCCTGCACAGAAGACACAATGTGCCTGCTGTCATTGACCATCAGCTGAATTGCAGCCGATATTTCCTTTACCTGGGCGGATACCTGGGTTACTAAAGCAGCAATATCCCCAAAAGTACTCCCGGCAGTCTGTACAACCGCGGTTCCAATCTTGGCCTCATGAGTACCTTCAACCATGGCAACAACAGCTTGATTGGTATCTCCTTGAATTTCACTGATTAGTTCAGCTATCTTTTTCGCCGCATCCTGCGATTGTTCCGCCAGTTTGCGAACTTCTTCGGCAACTACGGCAAAGCCGCGGCCTTGCTCGCCGGCTCTGGCAGCCTCAATGGCGGCATTTAGCGCCAGTAAATTTGTCTGACCGGCTATCCCTGATATGGTATCAACAATCTGCCCGATTTCCTTTGAACGCTCACCAAGTTTAGTAACTACGCCGGCAGAGTTGTTAACCGTCTGTTCCAGCAATATCATTTGACTGACAGCCTGCTCAATTGACTCGGCTCCGGCTTTGGCTTTGCCGGCAGCTTGGGCGGAGGTTGCCGCTACCAGGTCGGTGCTGCTGGCTATGTTGCGGATTTCAAGCGACAGCTGCTCCACCACCATAGCGGTACTATCGACAGCCTTAACCTGATTTTCCGCAGCGCCTGCTACCTCGGTTATAGATACTGCCACCTGATTAGCGGCCTGGGCAGACTGGCTTACACTTGTAGTAAGGTCTTCACTGGAAGCTGCCAATTTGCCGGCCACCTCATGCATACTTTCAATCATGTGACAAATGGAATCCAGCATTTTATTCATTTCCTGAGCGATTGCCCCCAGTTCGTCGGCAGACCGGACACGCAACCGGGAAGTAAAGTCACCGGTACCAATGATCTTAACTACTTCTGATAAATAGGGAATCTCTCTCAACATGTACCGCAACACAAAATACATTAAGCTTACTAAGATAATAATGGTAATGCCGAAGTAGAAAGTCATTTGAGTGAAAAAAGCATTAAACTGCTGATATATTTCTTTTTTGGCTGTTACTGTAGCTATCGACCATTTGGCAACCGGCACAGGAGCATAGCCAATACATTGCTCTTCCTTATCAATAACTGCCGACTGCAATCCTTTTT
>POVV01000604.1_pt1 | contig 21352 bp, 16 predicted proteins | sample 1560271 | NCBI WGS metagenome assembly POVV01 (sample SAMN08337232, study PRJNA429181) | Bioreactor metagenome, whole genome shotgun sequencing project. | biome: cows' rumen and soil; feature: anaerobic; isolation source: anaerobic chemostat enrichment culture, galacturonate as sole carbon... | reverse complement strand
TCATGATACCGGAATCATAACCAAGGGCAGCCAGCGCGCTGGGCTCCTGCCCATACTCTTTTTTGTAAGCTTCCACAAATTTTACGATGTTAGGGTCTTTATCCTGCGAGGAATAGTGATTGCTGAAGAAACCGTCATTAAGGGCAGCCGCACCGGCAATTTCAACCAGCTTGCCATCATCCCAGCCGTCGGTGCCCAGCAGCGGTACAGTAATTCCCAGCTCGCGGGCCTGTTTCACAATCTTGCCTACTTCTTCGTAATACGCCGGAATAAAGATAACATCAGGGTTGGTGGCTTTTATCTTGGTTAAAGTGGCTTTAAAATCTGTATCTTTTTGCAAGAAACCTTCTTTGGCTACGATCTTGCCGCCATCCTGGACAAAAGCAGCTGCAAAAACCTCAGCCAGGCCTTTGGAATAATCAGAACTGCTATCCAGGTAGACGGCGGCGGTTTTGGCCTTAACCGACTTGATGGCAAAATCGGACATTACCTTGCCCTGAAAGGGATCAATAAAGCAGGCGCGGAAAACATAGGAACGCACCTTGCCATTGTCTACTGTGACTTTAGGGTTGGTCGCGGTAGCGGTTAGTACAGGAATTTTATGATCTTCGGCAATCTGAAGGGTAGCCAGTACGTTGGAGCTGGATACCGGCCCCAGTACTGTTACCACTTTATCCTGCGTGATAAGTTTGGTAATGGCATTGGCGGCTTCGGCCGGTTCTGATTTGTTATCGGCCAGAATAAGGGTAATCTGCTTGCCAAGCACACCGCCGGCGGCATTGGCTTCTTTGAACGCCAGTTTAATTCCATTTGAAGTCTGGGTGCCAAAGTTGGCAATACCACCGGTCAGTTCATAGTTGCCACCGATTTTAATAACTTTTGAGTCAGCCGGTTTGGAGGTGGTCGAGCTGCCGCAGCCTGTTACTAAAGCTGCCAACATGGTAAAAGTTACTGCCAGACTGATCAGTATCAGCCATTTTTTCTTCATACAGATTGTCTCCTCTTTCCCTTTACAGATTTAGCTCATTAGTTACACTAAAACAGATTTCCGGGAAACCTTCTGAGTTACCATTAAGCAGCAATATATATTTATAACGGCCGCGTCTCAACCCCCTTATACAAATTTACCTTCGTCCCCAATAACAGGATAATGTTTTTTACTTGTAGATGTTTGTGTTTATTATCCTGTAGCATTCATTATATTTGCAAATTATCAGAACTGTCAATATATTTATTTTTGTTCCCTGTATGCCTCTGCTTTCGCACAAAGAACATAACTCCCCTGACAGAATACATGGCCGGCCTTTGGCTGCCGCGTCAGATATAACAGCACGGCAGCCAAAGGCCGGCCAGCTTTAAGGCTTCCTGTTTCTAGCAACAAAGTTATGCCTGAGTCTCCATTTATCGGTAAAATTTAATCGGTTCGGCATTTGTCTCCATATTCCAGACACCGCAGGGACAAATACCGGCACAAATACCGCACCCAATACAGCTTGCCGGATCTGACACATATTCGGCGCCATTTTCCCCGGCCAGCCGGGTGATGGCATTTTCCGGGCAGGATTTGAGGCACATATGGCAATCACGGCAAGTACCACAGCTAATGCAGCGGGCATAATCACCGCTGGCGTCAGGTACATCACAGCTATGACACTTTTTAAAATAGGCGGTACTCATCCGCTCTGCCGGAATCCTAATCTTCCCTGCAGGCATATAGGCGGCACTCCTCAGATAGGCATCGGCAGCCAGGGCAGCCTCGCGGCCGGCACCGATGGCGTCCACCAGCCGACCGGGACGAATGGTGTCACCGGCTGTAAAGATACCGAGAGCCACACTGTAATTACCGGCCGGTTGTAAAAAGCCGCGTTCCAAAGCAATACCGTCAGGCACAAAATCCAGGTCAGGCACTTCACCAATGGCAATGATTACGGTATCGCCTTTAATCAGCTTGCCATCTTGCGTGATGATGCCCTCGTCTGTCACCTCTTTGGTAAACACCGGCCAGTAAATTTCTCCGCCCAGCGCCTTAACGTGCGCCATTTCCGCCGCGAAGGCAGCCGGCCGCTGCACGTCAATGCAGGTAACCTGTTCTGCGCCAAGGCCATAAGCCCCGACAGCCACATCCATGCCCGAGTTGCCGCAGCCGATAACGATGATCTGTTTACCGATAGCCGGTTTTTCTCCTTTGTTGATGGCTTTAAGGAAATCCAGACCTTTAATAATGCGTTCATGCCCCGGCCAGGGAATTACTTTGGTTACATGCGTCCCGGTGGCCACCACTACCGCATCATGGCAGTCTTTAATAGAAGTAAATTTTTCTTTGTCCACAGTTATCCCGGTTTTATAGGCAACACCCATGGCTGCAATGCGGGCAATCTCCCGTGTCAGCGTCTCCTGCGGCAGACGGGAGCGCGGGATAACCTGCTCCATTTTACCGCCCATTTTTTCATCGGCTTCAAACACGGTTACCTTATGGCCCAGCCGCGCCAGCTGCCAGGCAGCTGTCAGTCCGGCGGCGCCGCCGCCGATGACGGCCACATGTTTGCCGGTTTCAGCCTCAGGCATAGGTAAGTCAACGGCTGACGAATATCGTCCCAGTTTCCCGATTTGCGCTGAAATATCCACGGTTTTGCGGGTACAGTCATCCATGCAGAGATTAGGGCATACTGCGCCGCACACAGAACCGGGGAAGGGTGTATATTCAAGCACCAGACGGTAAGCTTCCTCAATCCTGCCGTCCCGGAGCAAGTTGAAACGCTGCTGGGATGGGATTGAGGCCGTGCAGTTAAATTCGCAGGGGGCGCTATATTTTCCATTCTCCCAGACAGGGACGCGCCGGCGGTATTCTCCTGTCGCAACAGTATCGATAACGGTAAAGTCGTCGTCACAGACATCACTGAAAATACTGCCAGGCACCCAGGCACTGTTCCGGAAGGAAAACAGGTCGGTGTTGGCTTTTTTGGGACGTTCGTCATAAGAAAGCGGTACTACCTTGTGCCACTCCTGCCAGTCAGTCAGTTCTGTTCTTAGTTCCGGCCGGCCGACTGCATTCAGGAAGTCCTCCATTTTTTCGCCAAGATAGGCAATATCTTCTGCTGCCAACGGCAGAATTTTGGTATCTTTGGCCGATATGCCGCCGGCACTGCCCCGGAAGTAAACAATACCTCCCACCATCCCGGTGCAAGCCCGGTCACCCAATACCGACTCAAACTGTTCACTGTCATAGCCGCACACTACGGCAATGCCGCCACCCATGAACTCAAAGGCAAAGCTGCCGACATTTTTAAGTACCCAGAATTCCGGCGCGTCAAACAGCGGATCATGCTTCATCAGCGAACCGGAGCGGGTTCCCGCCCTGCCGCCGACATAAATGGTGCCGGCAGCAGCACAATGGGCAGCCGTATCGCCGCCATCGCCTTTTACGATAATCCGGCCACCGGCGTTAAGCCAGCCGATATCGGCCGAGGCAGAACCTTCCACAATAATTTCCGTTCCCGGCAAACACATGGAGCCTACCCGCTGACCGGCATTTTTGACCAGGAAGGTAAGCGGTTTTCCTTCCGGATGCCACAGCGGGCCGCCAATATCATGCTGACCTGCCGCTTCAATATAAAATTCGGTTTCTCCCTGCGCCAACGCTGCATTAATGCTTTCTAAGAGGTCCTGCGTGGACATCCGGTTGTTACCGTCAATAGTATTTATTTTAAACATGCAGAGGTCCCCCTAACATACATATTGGATAGCCAGCTTGTCGGCAATGGCTTTATCGGTACTAACCAGGGCATCAGAGCGTCCCACAGGCAGCGAGCTGTTGCCGACAGGCGCCATAAGCTTTTTGAGTTCGCTGTCTAAGGCCAGCGTGTAGTCAACAATGTTTTGCGCCGCTTTATCAATATCCAGACGCTTTACCAGCCGCGGATTCTGGGTACAAATGCCGGCAGGACAGTTACCGGTATTGCAGGCATTGCAGCGGCCAAGTTCATTGCCGACGCAGCCGCACAGCTGAATCAGCATTTTGCCCATAAAGACACCATTGGCCCCCAGACAGATGAGTTTGAAGGCATCGGCTGCCGCGTTGCCGGTTAAGCCTACGCCGCCGCCGGCCCATAACGGAATTTGCCCCTGGCGCCCCTGCTTAACCGCAGCAAGATAACATTCGCGGGCTTTGGACACCACCGGATGTCCGGTATGGTCAAGCGACACTTCATTGGCGGCGCCGGTCCCTCCCTGGATGCCGTCAATGAAAAAGCCGCCGCAAATTTTGTATGGGTCGCGCAGCAAGTTGTTATAAACGGAAACCGAGGTCGCTGAAGCGGCACATTTGATGGCAACAGGCACCCGGAACTTGAAGGCGGCATTCATGGACATAAACATCTTTTGTACCGACTCTTCAATCGAATACAGTCCCTGGTGATTAGGTGGTGATAACAGGTCGGCCTTGGGTACGCCGCGAATAGACTGTACCGGTTTGGATACTTTGGCTGCCGGCAATAGTCCGCCGTCACCCGGTTTGGCACCCTGGCCGATTTTGATCAAAATGCCGGCCGGATCTGCCTTCATGTGCGGCAATGCCTGGATAATCCGGTTCCAGCCAAAATGACCTGAGGCAATTTGCAAAATCATATATTTCAGCTGCTCGGATTGCAGGAGTTTTTTCGGCATGCCGCCTTCACCGGAGCACATCCGCACAGGCAGATTATGTTTTTCGTTGAGATACGCCGTGGCCATGGCAACAGCTTCCCAGGCCCGGGTTGAAAGGGCACCAATAGACATATCGCTGAAGATTACCGGATAAATCCAGTTTACCGGCGGTGTCTGAGTCGTCAGTTTAAGTTCCCGGCCATCGGAAGCCAGCGGCAATTCATGGGGCAAAAGCACCCGCCCAAAAGGAGCCAGGATATCAAACGTATGCCGTTCCGAGTCTAACGCCGGGTCGGTCATTTGTGAAATCCGGCCAACCACAATCCGGTCCAGTGTCCGGTCGCCGCCGCTAAGATTGTTGCGTCCGCCGCGTTTAACCGGCGAGCCGCCGCTCCGGTTCAGATAATTTATCCGTGAATCCAGGTTGCGCACAGGCTTAATGGCACTGTTCGGGCACACCTTTTCACACATGCCGCAGCCCACACAGGCGTTGCCTACAGCTGCCTTCTGCTTAATGACCGGAATGGCCATATGCCGCTGGCTGGGTTCAGGCTGGTGGCCGGTGGATACGGTAACAGACCGCCGCTCCATGGCTGCCTCTATAGCATTAAAGGTACAGGCAGCCACACAGCTGCCGCACATGGTACAGCGTTCATGAACATATTGTAATTTCCACGGCAGGTCATTAACACTGACATCTTGCACTTTTACTGTTTCCATCGTTCCACCTCCAATTCCGAAGTGATAACTACAACTTCCCGTTCATTCGGATAAATATCAAGCTCCTGGTTGCGGTTAGGCAAAATTTGATTTATACCGCAAACTTCCGAGGATATCGCAATAGTGGTACCGTCACCGCCCACAACTACCGGGCGCAGCTTTTTCGAGTCACAACAGGTCATCATCCGCCCATCAGGCAGCATGGCAATAATGGTATTAGGCCCGTTAATTTCCAGATGGCCTAAGGATTGGCGGATGGCTGTCAGCTCCCGGTGGTCTGCCCGTTTGGCAATCTCGGCAAAGGGCAGCGGCGTAATCACATGCTTGTAGTACTTTATCGGCCATTTGAGCACATTAAGGACATAATGCAAAGTATAAAGGAAGTTTTGCGAATCTGATTCAAAGCCGATATAGCCGCGATGCAGCGATTTTTGATATTCTTTATTTTTGGTATAAAAGGTATTTTCACCATTGGCACACAGCGTATATCCCTGCAAAAAGAAAGGATGGGCAGCATATCGCACAATCTCATAGTTGGTATTTTGCCGGCACTGCACAACAACATTTTTGGCCATTAAATCGCCGTTATTGTCCCACAATTTAAAATAGACGGCAATATCGCGGGGATCGCCAATTTCCTTTAAGGTTAAAACATCAGGCCAGAAAGAATAGACATAGCCTTCTTCCTCCTTGGCTAACAGCTCCCTGAGGGCCAGGCGAATGTCCAGCAGCAGCTCTGCTTTTGCCTCCTGGGTGGCCTGGCGATAATACTCAGGATAATCGTAAGCCCGAAAAATATAATAAGGCATGGCTTTGATATCAAGCCCTGTCTGACGGACACCTCGCGGAATCCACTCATGCACCGGGGTAAAGTTATTGGTTTCCATGAAAAGCTCTACCATAGAGGCACCCTTTTGAGTACAAGCCAATGACAGTAACGGCTTATCCTTATAATCGGCAAATACTCCTTCCAAATCCTGCATGACCATGGCGAACCCGGAGTTGTCATGTCCTTCCTGCTGGGGCAGCATTAACTGTAACGCCAGTGACGGATGAAAGGCCACTTTACTTTTGATAGCTCCAATTCTACACATCCTACTTCTCTCCCACCCTCTTAGACTCGCTAAACGGCCGGCTGCTTTGCCGCGTCTGGCAGCCGGCCTTGCTCACAAGTCTTATTTTTTAAAGAAAACACGGCTGGCTCCGAGCCTTTGGCGACAGCGGAAGCCGGTGTTGCCCTTATCCTGCGTTTAAAGAAAGTTATACTTTCTGTTAGAATAAAGACAATAAAAAGACCTGGCGAAATATCCTAACCTAGGACTTTCCGCCGGGTCTTTTATACCCACGGTGTAGTGCTCGTTACGTCGCACCTGTGCCGCTTGGTCCAGCCCACTTTGCAGCGCGGAACCCTAGGCACACTCCTTAAAGTACGTTTGTACGTAACAGATGCACGACGCTGTACACTGTTTCTCTTGAGTATATTATAAAAACGAATTGTTATACTGTCAATATGCAAATTTAAAAAAAATTATTCTGAAAAATCCATGATTTTACGGCTTGGTCGACGAATATCACCTTCTCTTATTGTATATTTATTCATATCAAGATATTCCATGATTGGAACTGCAATTTTCCGGGAAGTGTTCAGAATATCTCGCAACTCTGCCACTGTTAAGGTCTCTTTCTCCTGAAAATATGTATGAATAAGCTGTACAATGTTTTGAATTGTTTTGCTGTATACAAACATATCTCCAAGCTTAATCAATACCCCTGCCCGGACCAGCTCACCATGGGCAACTTTAATTTTATCCGGCGGCAGACCAATTTTTTGCGCCAATAACTCCGGATCAATATTTATCAATCCAATATTTTCAAACGCAACTGCCGCTTTGGCCACAACCTCCTGCTGCCAGCCGCCATGACGCTCGGCGTGATTTTTTAATGCCAGCTGGCCGCCGTCGATTACCACTACACCGGTTTCCAGCCAGCAAGCAAGCAGGGTGTCAAAGTTTTTCTCCCCAAGGGACATTTTTTGCCGGACTATTTCTTTGGACAAACCATTCCGGTCAGGCTCACGTCTATGATAATCCTGCAAAATGCCGGTAACAGTATGACTCAGTCGCTCAAGAACCACAGTCGCAATATACGACTTGTCCAGCTTACGAATTTTTTCCGCCGCAGTCAGCCGCTCAATCGCCTGATTCACCGCCCGGTCAGGAAGATAGCCGCTCTGCCGTTTGATCTCCTCTTTTGTTAACAGTTGACGACTCTCTGCCAGACGATAATACAGGGAAGCCGCTTCGTCGGAGCACGCCACCGCTGCGGCTAAAGCAGTCCTGGCAGCAGTTAACCGCCTGGTATTACACCCGGGAGCGATCAAGGTCACACCGCCCAGCAGATGCTGTGGCGAATACAGTCTGATAATCCCCCTGTCGCCAGCCCCTGCGGCTAACGGCTGTTCCAAAATCAGCCGCATATAGCGATTATCCGTGCCTTTAAAGGAATAAATCCGGCCCAAAAACTCACCTGTTCCCAGATGCAGCCGGACCCGCAAACCGTTTTCCACTTCCTGCCGCCAGTCGGCGGCTACATCCCAGAGGCAGCTTATTTCACCGCGGGTGCTTGCACTGAGCATCATTCCCCGGGAAAGCTGTTCCTGTTCTATTCCCGTCAGATTAATGGCTGCCCGCTGGCCGGCAATAATATTGTCGGCTTTCTCACCATGCGATTCTAACCCGCGAATCCGTACAACCGTTTCTGCCGGGTATAACAGCAAGCTGTCACCCACACCGGCTTGCCCGCTCAGCACCGACCCGGTCACTACCGCGCCATGCCCCTTAACGGTAAACACCCTGTCAATCCACAGCCGGAACGGAGCGGTGCTGTCCCGGGCAGGTATTTTTTCCGCCAGTTCTGCCAGAGAGGCTTTAAGCCCCGCAAAGCCTTCGCCGGTTATGGCCGATACGCGGCAAATGGCGGCAGCCTGCAAAAAAGTATCTTTCATATATTCTCTTATTTCTTCTTCGACAAGTTCCAGCCATTCGCCGTCTACTTTATCAATTTTATTGATAACAATAATTCCCTGCCTGATGCCGTACAATTGGAGCATAGCCAAATGTTCTTTGGTCTGCGGCATAATCCCTTCATCGGCGGCAATTACCAGCATGGCCAGATCAATGCCGCCTGTGCCGGCCAGCATATTTTTAAGAAACCGTTCATGTCCCGGAACATCAACAATCCCTGCCTTTAGCTTATCGCCCAAAGACAGGGAGGCAAACCCCAGATCAATTGAGATGCCGCGCATTTGTTCTTCTTTCAGCCTGTCGGTCTCTGTCCCGGTCAAGGCTTTAATAATGGCCGATTTTCCATGGTCCACATGACCGGCCGTACCAATGATGACATACTTCATGCCCCAGGCCTCCCTATCTCGCTGAGCGCTGCCGCAATTTCCTCCATATCTGTCTCAACCAGACAGCGCACATCGAAAATAATCCGCTCTTCCTGAATTCGGACAATAATGGGTATATTCCGCTGCCGCAGGCGGCTTTCAAGCTTATCAGCACTCATCCCCGGCATATTGACAGCCACACCATAGCCCCGCAAAGCGGCAAGCGGGAGCGCGCCGCCGCCGGCGGGTGAACTCAGCGGTACGACCTCGGCCGTCAGACCGCTTAGTTCCGGCTGCAGAATTAACCGGGTAAGCTGTATTGCCCGTTCTTTCAATATATCCTCAGCAATAGTAAGCATCGCTAATGCCGGTACAGTCTGTTCAGGCTCTCCCAGCACATATTCCATCAAAGTTCCTTCCAGGGCTGCTAACGATAGCTTGTCAATACGTACAGCCCGCAGCAGCGGCTGCTGTTTCATCATGGCCACATATCGGGCTTTGCCGGCAATAATACCAGCTTGCCCTGCGCCCAGCAGTTTATCGCCGCTAAAAGTAACTACATCAAAACCCAGCTGCAGCCGTTCTGCCACCGTAGGTTCTGTCTGTCCGCCGGCAGCCAGCGGCAGCAGTGTCCCGCTCCCTAAGTCTTCAATAACCGGCAATTGATAGCGATGCGCCAAAGCGGCCAGTTCCCGGCCGTCCGGTTGGGCTGTAAAGCCAATGATGCGATAATTGCTGGTATGCACCTTTAAAATAGCCCCCGTATTGGGCCCAATGGCTTGTTCGTAATCTGACAAATGGGTTTTATTAGTGGTTCCCACTTCAACAAGGGTGGCGCCGCTTTGTCTGAGGACATCCGGAATGCGGAAAGAACCGCCAATTTCCACAAGTTCACCACGGCTGACAATAACCTCCCGCCCTTTCGTTACAGCGGACAAAACTAACAGCACAGCTGCTGCATTATTATTTACCACGATAGCATCTTCCGCGCCTGTTAACTGACACAGTTGCTCCGATACATGGGCATAACGGCTGCCGCGCCCGCCTGTTTCCGTATCATATTCCAGCGTGCTATAGCCTGCCATTACATCGGTTACACATTCCCTGGCCCGCCTGCCTAACGGCGCCCGCCCCAGATTGGTATGCAGCACTACGCCTGTGGCATTAATAACCCGGCGCAGGCTGGGACGGCTGCACCGGCTCAGCATTTCCCTGGCCTCAACCAGCAGGGCTGCCGGGCTGCATTCCTGCTCAGAGTTCAGCCTGAGTGCCTCTCTGGCCTCAGCCGCCACCTGGCGCAAACAGGCAACCACCAGTTCGCGCGGATAAGCGTTGATCTCTTTATCGGCTGACGCAATCGACAATAGCCGGTCGATCGACGGTATAGAACGTAACTTGTTATTCCCCTCCATCTATCTTGCTGCCTCCCTATTGTTCCTTGACTATTGATATAACCTGGTAAACATTTCATAGTGTATTCCTGTTTTCTGGCAAAAATTCCTGCCCAGATGTATAGATTATTGCTTTTTCACACATACTGGTAATAGTAAATATGCAACAGGAGTTTGCCTATGCTAAATAATCTGCTAAACTTTCCCCGTTTAAACAAGTTATCTCCGCCTAAGCCATTACCACCGGTTCCCGGGCCAAGCCGCGAATTAAAGTTTAATGTCACTCAAGCGAATGTTATGTACGATTTAGCCATTTCCATCCGTAATTTGATTGAAACCGCCAGGGCCGACGGAAATGACATTATCGTATTATGTATCGGCACCGACCGCTCAACAGGTGATTCTCTCGGTCCGCTAACCGGTACAAAACTAAAAACGCTTAATCTATTTCCCCACATTTACGGCACCCTGGACGATCCGGTACACGCCACCAATCTGGAAGACAAACTCAAATTTATTGGCAGTTCCTTCAGTCATCCTTTTGTCATTGCCGTAGATGCCTGCCTGGGAAAATTGGAGAATGTCGGCTGCGTGACACTGGGTCATGGCTCTGTTAAGCCTGGTGCTGCCGTTAACAAAAACCTGCCGCCGGTAGGGAATGCTTATATTACCGGTATTGTTAATGTTGGTGGCTTTATGGAACATTTGGTGCTGCAAAGCACCAGATTGAATCTGGTAATGAAAATGGCCGACACAATTGCCCATAGCTTATCTTTTGGCCTGGGCCGTTCGCATACGCATTCACAAAACTGAAGCCAGCCGGCCTTGTAATAGCGCGCCAAACTTATACATTCTGGTAAATATAGAAAAACCCCGGGATACTTGTCGTCAAACAGTATTCCGGGGTTTTTTTATGATCATTTCACTCGTTTTCTGCGGCCGGTACTTCCTTAAGCATTTGACAGGCACCACGAAACACGGCGCCTTCGTTAATGGTGAGAGTACCCACCTTAATATCCCCATAAACTTTGGCGGTAGGCATAAGCTCCAGTTTATCCGTGGCCTCAATATTGCCGCTGATCATGCCGGCAACAAGTATGCTGCGGGCTTTGATCTGCGATTGGAGCTGGCCGCGTTCGCCAATTACCAGATCACCGGCTATAGTTAAATCCCCTTCATGCTGGCCATCAATGCGAATGGTGCCTTGTGAAGTAATGCTGCCTTTAAAAGAAGTATCACTGCCAATAATAGTGCCGACTTGCTCGCCAATGTTACCGCTGCCTGCCTGCTTCTTCATGCCAAACATTAATGCTTAACCTCCTGTTTTATAAAAAAGTTGACGGGTTAACAGCCGTGCCATTGACGCGAACCTCATAGTGCAGGTGCGGCCCTGTACTTATGCCTGTGCTTCCCATATGAGCGATAGTTTCACCTTTTTTAACCCTCTGGCCTGCTTCCACCAGGTTGCGGGAATTATGTCCGTAAATAGTGACAATGCCATTGCCATGATCAATTTCTATCATTTTACCGTAACCGCCATACCAGCCGCTATTGACAACCGTACCGTCGGCTGCGGCAACAATAGGCGTACCGATATCGTTAGCGATATCAATGCCCGGATGCCAACTGCTTCCCATACCCCAGGGCGAACTGCGCCAGCCGAAGCGGGAAGACACTTCGCCATTCGTCGGCCAAATGGAGGGCGTAACCGCTAAACGTTCATTTTTCTCTATTAACGCGTCTTTCAAATTGCTAAGACTTTTCTCCCGCTCACTTACTGATGCCTTAAGCTCGTTGACCAAGGTGGTCAACTGTTTAATATCCGGCTTGACCTCAGGCCCGCCTTGTCCGTTGTAGTTTGCGATACGTACCGGCGCCGAACGGGAAACAGCAGCCGACTCCTCACTGTTTACCATGCGGCGAAGGTCGCTGTCCAACTGGTTGAGACGGTTCATATTGTCCTGGAGCTCGGCAGTCGCCTTAGCCAGCTCTTCCAGCTCCACATTTTGCTTACTGCTCACTTCCCGCAATTGAACTAACTCGATCTTTTCCTGGGTGGCTATATTGGCCTGATACCGGTAATTTAACATTGTGCCGGAAAGTATCGTAAGACAAATACCCAGCGTTACTGCTGCGCATTTGACTATTTTTATAGGTATACGAAGACTAAATACTGATTTGCCATGATGGGGCACAATCATTAGTGTATATTCGCGCTTGTCAGGCTTCTGCATTTTTTGTTTCAACAAATATCACCTTCTTCGTAAAGTAGACTTTGCTTCAGGTGGATTTAACCCTTCTGAAGGTTCGTCGTCCTCATCCAAGGGCTTGTCCGCTCTAAATACCTTTTGTAACAACCCGAAATCTTAAAGCGGCTAGTCATTAGACAAGATTGCATTACTCCAACCCTGGTATTATTCGCCAAAAAACGCAAAATTCCTGCCAATCTATGAAATTTTTCCCAAAGCTTTGTCTATAGCTTCTTTTTCTTCGCCTGTTAATAAATAAGTTGACTGACCGTTAACCACCGGTTTGGCATATACCCGCGACTCACTGCGCCCATAAATGCTGGATAACACAACCCCATTCCTTTTGCTGTCAAGCAGTGCCAGGGAAAAGCTAAGGTCACTGCCAATCTCCTCAAACGCGCTAAAGCGTACAACACCTACATATTGTACGGAAGCAGCGGCGACAGCCTGCAAACGGCGATATTCCCCGTCAAGCTGATTTACTTTGGTAACTGCCTGACGTACTTCTTCCATATGCACCTGCAGCAACCGCTCAATATTACCGCCGTCAATTCCTGTCATCATTCTCCGGTAACGCTTGTTAAGCTTATTCATTTTAATGCTAATATTAATAAAAACAAGTAAGGCCAAAAAGATTAAGGCTGTCAGTATAAGAAGTATATAGGGCAAGTTGGCAGTAATTAATGCGGTATACTGCGATAAATCCACGTTAGTCATTGCATCACCTTTCTTTTTTGCGACAAAAATTTCATACAGAATTCCGGGCATAGGATTATTAGCTGTGGTCAAAGCTGGATTTCACTGCATTATGACCGGCAAAGCCTTTCGAGAAGCCAACTATTACGCCTATACCGGCCAAAAGTAGGCTAAAGCGGCGGCAGCCGGTATGGCAGGCAGCAAATTGGCCAGCTTTATCTTTTTAATTTCCAGCATTAGTATGCTCACTCCGACAATAAGAATCCCGCCGGTTGCCGTTAATTCAGTAACCACCCGGTCAGACAGCACCGAGCTGAAAAATCCGGCAAGTAAAGTTATCGAGCCTTGATATGCCAGAATGGACAGGCTGGAAAAGGTTACTCCCACCCCCATACTGGAGGCAAATACAATCGAAGTAATCCCATCCAGTAACGATTTGGCGTATAAGGTACTGGTGTCTCCGGTTAAACCGTCCTGGATTGCCCCAACAACCGCCATGGCACCGATACAATATACTAAACTGGCAGTAACAAATCCATGCCCGATATTGTTTTGTCCGGGCTGGTCTTTGCCTCCCAGTTTCTCTGACAGCCAATTCCCTATTTGGTTTAAACCGCCATCAATATTAAGCGCCTCTCCGATAACAGCCCCGGCAGCTAACCCCAAAATAACGATAAGCATATTCTCTGTCTTAAATGCCATCTGCAGGCCAATGACACCGACGGCCAGCGCCATCCCATGCATGATGGTATTTTGATATTTCTCGGGAATACCGCGTTTTAGCACCAGGCCCAAGCCTGAGCCAACGACTACAGCCGCGACATTAACTAAAGTCCCTTTCATGAATGAATCCTCCCTGAGCGGCAATTTCGCGAATGGCGGCAAGCGCCTGCTCAATTTCTTGTTGTGTATTAAAATATCCCGGACTTAGGCGCACAGTGCCGGTCTCAAGCGTACCGATGGTTTTATGCGCCCAGGGTGCGCAATGTAAGCCGGAACGGCAGGCGATGGCATACTGCTGGTCAAGCAGGTGCGCTATCTGCCCACTGTCCTGTCCTTTCAGGGTAAACGAAACCACTGCCGTCCGTTCTAAAAGATCAAGCCTGCCATAGACACTGGCTGCCGGTATTGCCAGCAAGCCTGCCAGTAATTGTCCGGTCAGTTCCATTTCTTTCGCCCGGATAGCAGCCAGACCGGTTTGCAGAATAAATTGCACTCCGGCATTAAGTCCGGCAATACCGGGTGTATTAGGTGTACCGCTTTCCAGGCTGTCAGGCATAAACTCCGGCTGCAAATCAGATTCAGACAAGCTGCCGGTACCGCCAACCCTCAGCGGCCGTACGGTAATAGCCTCATGGATATACAAACCGCCTGTCCCTTGCGGGCCAAGCAACCCTTTATGCCCGCTAAAAGCCAGGATATCAATCCCCATATCGGCTACATGGATATCCTCCACACCGGCGGTTTGTGCCGCATCAACCACCAGCGCAACACCTTGCTCTTTTGTTAGTTTACCTACCTCGGCAACCGGCATAATAGTACCGGTAACATTAGAGGCGTGGGTCATCACCACCGCTTTCGGCTTTTGCCTGATGGCTGCTGCCATTGCCTGCATATCAAGCTGCCCGGTCGAATCACAGGGAATTACATGAATCGTTACCCCTCGCGACTGGGCAAGCCGAAGCGTTCTGGCTACAGCATTATGCTCCATGGATGTAGTCACAATGCTGTCACCCGGGTCTGCCAATCCCATAACCGCCATACTGATGGCATCGGTAGCATTATAGGTAAAGGCCAGTTGATTGGCATCGGCAATGCCAAATAGTTCCGCTAAAGCTTCGCGGGTTTCGTATAATAACAAGCTGGCCGCCCGCGCCATGCCATGTCCGCCACGTCCGGGATTTGCCCCCCTTGTTCGCAGGCACTGATCTACCGCCTGATACACACTTTCCGGTTTAGGCCACGTCGTAGCGGCATTATCAAGATATATCACAATTCGTTCAGCCCCTACTCTGTCAAAATCATTTGTGCCAGTGGAAAAGGCGCAAGCGCCCGGTGCAAGATGCCATGAAGGTGAGCAATCAACAAGCCGTAATTTACTATTGGCACCCCTGCTTCTCTGGCTGTAGCCAAACGATACAGCATTTCCCGGCGATTGAGCATACATCCGCCACAATGCACAATCAATTTATATTTTGTCAAATCCGGTGGAAAAGTCCCGCCAGACACCCATTCAAATTCCAGTTCGCCACCGACATTCTGTCTAAGCCAGCGAGGAATTTTCATTTTCCCGATATCGTCAGCCTGACGGTGATGGGTACAGCCTTCCGCTATGAGCACCTTATCGCCCGGCTCCAGACTGTCAATGGCTTTAGCCCCCGTTACCAGGGTTTCCAGGTCGCCTTTATGACGCGCCAGGAGAATCGAAAATGAGGTTAACATCACACCCGGCGGCGTATCTGCGCCTACTTTCATAAATTCCTGCGAATCAGTAACCACCAAATGCGGCGGCTGTTTTAAACCCGCTAATGCTTCTTTAAGCTCGCGTTCCTTAACCACAACAGCACAGGCATCATTGTCCAAAAGATCCCGGATGGTCTGCACCTGCGGTAAAATCAGGCGCCCTTTAGGCGCTGCCAAATCAATGGGAACAACCAAAACAACAGTGTCTCCCGGTGAAACCAAATCACCAATTAGCGGCGGCCCTTCCCAATCATCAGGAGCCAGCTTAATCATGAGACGTTTTAGTTCCTCAATTCCCTGACCGGTTTTGGCACTAATGCCAATCAACGGCACATCTATCTCAACACTCCACTGTGCCAGCTGCTCCGGACTTATTGACAGCAAATCACTTTTATTGATTACACCGGCAATCGGCAAATTACGTTTTCTGATTGCTTTAACAAGCTCTTTTTCAAACTCTGTCACACCTTGTTCCGGCTCAATTACCATAACTGCCAAATCGGTTTTATTAAGCACTTGCATGGTTCGTTCTACCCGCAGTGCGCCTAAATCTCCCACATCATCAATACCGGCTGTGTCAATGATCATGACCGGACCAATCGGCAATATTTCCATGGCTTTATATACCGGATCAGTGGTAGTGCCTGGCACATCAGAAACCAGAGCAATATCCTGACTGGTAAGGGCGTTGATTAAACTGGACTTACCGGCATTTCGCCGGCCAAAGATGGCAATATGCAGCCGGGAACCTTTCGGTGTTTCTTCCATATTATTTTCCCCCTATTTTCGCGCTCCGGCAATACCCGGTCTAGTCATAGCCCGCGGGTCCAGGATAGCGTCAAGCTGTTGTTCAGACAATACCGCCAGTTCAATGGCCGCTTGCCGCACTGTTATTTTTCCCTCCATGGCTCTGCGAGCCACCTTAGATGCCAAATCATAACCAATATGCGGCACCAGTGCCGTTACACTAACCTGGCTGTTATGCAATAAGTTTTGACAGCGTTCGACCTCTGCCGTTATTCCCTGCACACAAAATTCATTGACAACTTTTACAGTATTCTTTAAGATGGTCAGACTTTCCAACAGGTGATGCGCAATAAGTGGCATAAATGGGTTCAGTTCAAGCTGACCTGATTGTGCCGCCATAGCAATGGCCATATCGGAGGCCATAACATGAAAGACAGTTTGGTTAACAGCTTCCGGGATTATCGGGTTAACTTTGCCAGGCATGATGGAAGACCCGGCCTGCCGTTCAGGCAGTCGTATCTCACCTAAACCGGCACAGGGTCCTGATGACATTAATCTAAAATCATGCGCCATTTTACCTAAATTGACAGCCAACGCTTTTAGCAGCCCGGATACTTCCACAAATACGTCAGCATTTTGAATAACATCAATCATGTTCTCCGCTCTGGCTACGCCCACACCGGCATACTGCCGTACCCGTTCATTAACCATAAATAGATATTTCTTATCCGCATTGAGTCCGGTGCCAATGGCAGTACCACCTAAGCCAACCTGACGCAGCCGTTCCTCAACTTTGTACAACCGCCAGCGGTCACGGGCGATTGCACTGGCATAGGCACTAAACTCCTGTCCTAACATAACCGGCACAGCATCCTGCATTTCCGTTCGGCCAACCTTGATAATTCCCGCAAACTCGGCTTCTTTGGCCTGCAGCGCCTCTTGCAACGCTGCACAACCATCGCTCAAAGGCTTCAGCAGCCAAATGGCGGCAATTCTGAGAGCTGTCGGATAAACATCATTGGTAGACTGATGCATGTTAACATGATTAAGGGGGTGAATCAGCGAATAATTGCCGCGCTGCCCGCCCAGAATTTCGATGGCCCGGTTTGCCAGCACTTCATTGACATTCATGTTTGTCGAAGTTCCTGCCCCTCCCTGTAACGCATCAACGACAAACTGTTCCTCCCACTGTCCGTTCATAACCTCATCTGCTGCTAAGGCTATCGCGTGGGCCTTATCATTCGGTAAATACCCCAGTTCGGCATTAACCTCAGCCGCTGCTTTTTTGATCAGCGCAATGGCCTTAATCAGCACTACCGATACTTTATAACCAGAGAGAGGAAAATTTTCTACTGCCCGCAAGGTATGGATACCATAATATACTTCTGCCGGCACTTCCCGCTCACCCAGCAAATCTTTTTCCAGGCGCATCCTTACGCACCTCCGTCACCAAAAATCCCTTGCTAATGTTTCACGTGAAACATCTATAGCACCAGCCACTACTATGCCGCTACCCGCTATCCTAATTTGGCCTAACTGCTACACAATTAATTGTCCATGAAATTTAGGACCAGCCACTTCCTGGCGGGTAGATAGCATTTCCATAATGCGTTCTAAATCTTCATTGGAATAGTACTCAATTTCAATCTTGCTTTTTAATTTGCCGGGTTTAATTCTAACTTGTGTACCAAGTAATACTTTTAATCGATCCTCAAATTCATTCATGAAGAATTGATCTTCCGGTATCTCCTGCTTTGGCTCAGCCGGTTTTACCGGACGGCGAGCTGCCAGGCGACGTACCAACTCTTCAGCGTCACGCGCCGAAAGATCCTCTTCCATAATTTGATTAGCCGCATCTAGTTGAAGTTCCGGATTTTCTAAAGCAAGCAGCGGGCGAGCCTGTCCCATATTTAATGTTCCACGTGAAACAAAACTCTGCACTTCAGGATGAAGCTTGAGTAATCTAACGGTATTGGCAATCATTGAGCGACTGCGCCCAATTCTTTGCGCCACCTCTTCCTGGGTGAGGCCAAATTCCTCCATCAGGCTGCGGAAAGCCATAGCTTCTTCAATTGCATTCAGGTCACGGCGTTGAAGATTTTCAATAAGTGCTATTTCCATCATTTCCGCATCGGTATATTCACGTACCACTGTCGGAATCATTTTCAATCCGGCTATTTGGGAGGCGCGCCACCGCCGTTCACCGGCCACCAGTTCATAGCCGCTAAGGGTCTTTCTCACTACTACCGGCTGAATAACCCCATGCTGCTTAATTGACTGCGCCAGTTCTGCCAATGCTTCTTCATCAAAATCCCGCCGGGGTTGATGCAGGTTGGGAGTAATATCTTTAATTGCAATCTCATTCACCGGTTCGTTAGTATCTATAGCCTGCGCTGCATCAGGTGCAGCAAATAAGGCATCCAGCCCTCTACCCAATCCACGTTTACTCATCACCAATCACCTCACGTGCTAAATCAAAATAGACTTCCGTCCCTTTTGATTTAGGATCATATTTTATCACCGGTTGCCCATGGCTGGGAGCCTCGCTTAAGCGAACATTTCTCGGCACAATGGTTTGATACACCTTATGCCGGAAATGATTTTTCACCTCGTCAACAACCTGAATCGACAAATTAGTCCGGGCATCAAACATGGTAAGTACGACCCCTTCCAGGGTAAGCACCGGATTGAGATTTTTCTGGACCAAACTAACGGTATTCATTAGCTGGGTCAAACCCTCCAAAGCATAAAATTCGCATTGAATGGGTACAAGCACAGAATTAGCTGCTGTCAACGAGTTGATGGTAAGCAGGCCTAACGAAGGTGGACAATCAATTAATACATAGTCATAAGCAAACTTAGCCTTATCAAGTGCCCGCTTAAGTTTTCCCTCCCGTGACATCATTGATACCAGTTCAATTTCTGCACCGGCTAATTGAATGGTAGCCGGCAGTAATTTAAGCTTATCAATTTGAGTTTGGACGACAATGGATTCAACCGGAACATCATTAACCAGAGCATCATAGACACAACGTTTAATGGTCCCCTTATTGAAGCCCAACCCACTGGTAGAGTTACCCTGGGGGTCTATATCGATAAGTAATACCTGTTTGCCCAACTCAGCCAAGCAGGCCGCGAGATTGACCGCAGTCGTGGTTTTACCGACCCCGCCTTTTTGATTGGCGATAGCAATCACTTTAACCAAACTTTTTTCACCTCAAAATAGTGACTCATCCGGCGGGGTTATGGAGTATAGCGCCGAGCATTTTTGTCGTCAGGCGCGGCGAAGGAGGCGCGCATATCGGACATATGTAAGCCGACGATAAAGTAAACACGGTTTGTGCCGAGCGATAGCGACAGCAGAAACCGATGTTGCCCTTATGCCCCCGTGGGCCAACAAAGTATGGCGGCAAAAAGGCCGGTGATATACTTCATGGTCTCGCCGGATGAGTCAATAATTAGTTCCATCTTTTCATTCCACATATCTGCGCAATTTCCTGCCAAAAACTGCTGCAAAGTAGAACTTACAGTAAAGGAAGTTTTACTTTGCAGCATAATATTTTCTTAATATATTACATAATTAATTAGTTATGTTAATAACGAGGACGTAAACTGTTTAATCCACTAAGTCTTACTTTAACTAATCAGCAAAATATACTATAATGCTAATAATACCGCTTGTCGCTAAGGAGGTATCCTAAAAATGCCCATGTACCACCCGCGCTTAACTACCATTGACCCTGCCGAAACCAAACGCTATGCCGGGCTCACCAGTAAATCCGATTTTTCCGCAGCTTTGCTGGCAGAAGCCTGCACGCAAGGTCAACTTTTAGCTATGCCGAAAGGGGTCTGGCAGGTTTATGTCTATGATCAGGAAGAGCATACCATCCTGTCTCCCGATCCGCTGGTACTGACTGCCGACAGTGTGATTAAACACTTGCATGGAGCCTCCCAGGTAGCCGTAATGGCGGTAACCATCGGTCTGCCGCTGGAGCAGGAAGTTTCTAATCTATTTTCTCAAAACCAATATACCTTAGCCCTGCTGTTAGATGCTGCCGGAACAACAGCAGTTGAAACAGCTTGCGATGCTGTCTGCACTATCATCGGTCAGCATGCCGGCCGCTCAGGCCTGACAGCCGGACGCCGCTTCAGTCCAGGCTATGGCGGTTGGTCTGTCGAAGTGCAGCCTGAAATATTAAAACTAGCGACAGGTGCCAGTATTGAGCTTAGTGTCACCGACACAAAAATGCTGGTACCGCGCAAATCGGTTACTGCCATTGTTGGTCTATATCCCTACCACCAGACAGTAAACTTATCCCATCAGCAAGAACTGGCCTGTGATAAATGCGGGCAAGCCGGTTGCCACGCACGAAAGGAGACTATTAGCAAATGATCGCAATTTTTGATGGTGCTATGGGTACCATGCTGCAGCAAGCAGGTTTGGAACCAGGCCAATGTCCGGAAATATGGAATATCGAAGCAGCAGCTAAGATAACGGCTATTCACCGCCAATATGTAGCAGCAGGCGCCACTATAATAGAAACAAATACCTTTGGCGCCAACCGTATCAAACTATCCCACTATGGCCTGAAGAACAAAGTCGCAGCAATAAATGCCGCCGGTGTAGCTGCCGCCCGTCAGGCAGCAGGCACCCACGCTAAGATTGCCGGCTCTGTCGGTCCGACAGGCAAGTTTATTGCACCTTTGGGTGAACTTACTTTTGCTGACGCCTACGCGGTATATTATGAGCAGATTAGTGCTCTGGCTCAAGCCGGGGTTGACTACATAATTATTGAAACAATTATTGATATCCAGGAGATGCGGGCAGCGCTGCTGGCAGCCAAAGCCGTTAGCCCACAACCTGTGATTTGCCAGCTCTCCTTTGATGCCGACGGCCGGACAGTAACCGGTACCGACCCGCGAACGGCTGCCATTACCTTAGAAGCTTTAGGTGCAAGCGTTATCGGCGCCAACTGCTCTTTGGGGCCGGCACAGCTGTTGCCGGTGGTGGAAATATTGGCACAAGCCTGCTCTCTCCCCATCAGTGTACAGCCTAA
>POVV01000603.1_pt1 | contig 21356 bp, 20 predicted proteins | sample 1560271 | NCBI WGS metagenome assembly POVV01 (sample SAMN08337232, study PRJNA429181) | Bioreactor metagenome, whole genome shotgun sequencing project. | biome: cows' rumen and soil; feature: anaerobic; isolation source: anaerobic chemostat enrichment culture, galacturonate as sole carbon... | reverse complement strand
ATGTGGATCAGTTTTTCGTCTCCCATCGGGTAAATCAATAGAAAAAGGAAACGGAAATATTGAGATGTATAATGTGAATTATAATATTGAAAATAAAACATATAGAGTTTGGAAATAAGCTAATTCGTACAAATACTATGATGAATAAAATTTATGATTTCATATCAGTAGACTTTGAAAATGCGGATAATGATCAATATGCTTGTCAGGTGGGTATTGTAGCCGTAAAGAATAAAGAAATAGTAAAAGAAATATCTTATCTGATACAACCGCCAGAAAACAGGTACGGTAAAATGCAGTCGTCAATACATGGTATCACGGCAGAAAAGACAAAAAATTCTCCTACTTTTAATCTTGTATGGGATGAGATTAGAGAATACTTTGAAGGGCAGGTTTTAGTTTGCCATCAAGCACCAACAGATATTGCTATTCTTCAAAAATCTTTGGCTTATTATGGGATAGATTTGCCTGATTTCAATTATATAGATACCTGTGATGTAATTGAAAAATGTAGACTGGATGAATTGTGTGCCGCTTTTGATATAGATTTTACAAATCATCATAATGCTTTGGAAGATGCACGAGTAACAGCACAAATATGGCTGAAGTTTAATACTGGTGTGAAACCCGATTTATCAAAGATCGATATGTCTAGTCGAAAAAAGGGGATGGATAAATTCTTTGGTCATAAAAAACTTGATTCAGATCTCTTTGTGAAAGATTTAACAAACGCCGATCCTAACAATCCATTTTATGACAAGAAAGTTGTTATCACAGGCGACTTTTCATTTATAGACAGGAAAGGACTTGCTGCGAAACTGAAACGTATGGGCGCAGATATTGATTCTGGAATATCAAGAAAAACAAATATTGTATTAACCGGAGATAAGGCGGGTCCATCTAAAATGAAAAAATTAGAACAACTATTATCTGATGGATGTGAAATAAGACAGATAAATGAAAATGAATTGATTAATCTTATTAATAATTAGGGGTAATGGCAAAAAAAGAATATGTGAAAATAACGCCGGAAGGACTACATTTAGCAACTATATTAGGCTATAATAGTCTTACGGATATATGTGGGTTTTATTCCAAAGAAGTATTTTTTACAGAAGGATTTCAAGGAAACAAATCTTTTTTATATCAGGCATTAGGAAATTTAGGTGCATATGCAAGAGATTATGAATTTGAGAAAGATATTTCAATAGTTATAATAAGCGATATCGTAATAGAAAATTATTTCGAAAAAAAAGAACATTCATTTGTCGATGAATTAGAAAATAAATTAAATCAAAATAGTTCTCCATACCGAAGAATGAAATTTATGTCGGAAAGTCAGCTTTTAGCATACTTGGAACGAAGAGCTAAGATTAATGAAGATGAACAAATGTACGGTTTTCTAAAGGGGTATAAACAAAGTATAGATAATAATAATCAAGGTAAATTGTTTTAAAAGCGAGATTTCTCGCTTTTTTTATTGCCCTTTCAAAAATTGTTTTCATCTTTGCAATGCTAAAATATATAATCAGATGGTAGATTAGGTCTGCCTATTGTTCTTAGGCTTTTTTTATGCCTATACTTTAAGATATTACTATAAGGCGGTTGCCTTTCCCAACATTTATTCGGTTCTACCGTTTGATTGTATGTTTTAGCGAACGGGAAATGGCAGCCGTTCTTTATTTCTGCCAAAATGCTAAAACATACAATCATGGAAACAAAAACAAAATCTAGAACAAAACGGAACACAAAGGAAGTCGCATTCCGGGACATGATCGAACATCTGCACTGCATAACCGAGAAAATGAATATGGAGCAGGCGCAAGACCCAAACCGAAGTCATAGCGACAAACTAAGAGCCACACGCACCATCACGGAAAATAGAACGTCACACGTCTTTGTAAATGAAGACTATGTTGTCGTATTTGCCATCCATAGGAATACAAAATAGTTATTTGTGAATTTGTCGGGTATCGGATATCTTAAAACTGAATGCCTGACTGCAACAGATTAACAAACAATTTAAATTAACAACCTATGGAAATGAACATTAATGGTGCGATACTAAACAGTGAAGTAGTATTGGCAATAAGAAATATACAGGAATGTAAAGATATCTATCCGGGAATAATAGATAACCAGATGAATCTTTTAATCTCTCAACGTGGAAATATACAGGAATCGAGCGATCAAATAATGGAACGGCTTGAGGATTTGAACCTTTTAAAAGGGATGATTACGGCCATTTGTAATATAACAGAAGATGAGCAAAACGGAAAAACCAACCCATAAGGACTTAATATTCAGAAGATATATAGGTCAATTTTTGCAGGCAACGGAATCCGATGCCGTTTACAGAAAATCGAGTGAGGAAATTGCACATGAATTGTCAGGTATGGCATTTCTCTCTATCGACCAAGTATCGATGTATATGATAACTTTTGGCTACCAAATAGGATTTGATGATACAAAACCTGTATGGCTGATGAAAGATAATCAATCGAATAAAATAACGGAATAGTTATATTCAAAATAGGATTTATCATTGCAATTGCCTGAGCTGTGACGGTTCGGGCTTTTTTTATGTCTTTTTGTTGCTGTGATATCCTTTTTTTCTTTGATGAAAAAGGAAAAATTATGAAATACATCGTATTGATATTATTCTGTTTATTGTCCTTAGCGGCTTGTAAAACAACAAAGAAGGAAAGTTTCATTGACACATCTAAAGTGAGTAATACCGATAGCAAAATATCGAAGTATGAAAGCCTGTATTATGCGCTAAGAGACAGTGTGAGAAATGTTCCCGCCCCTAAAGAGAGAAGCGAATCAAGAGGACTGCAGCGAAGTTTCCTAAAAACATCACTAGCCCGAAGCCTGGCATATATTGATTCCACGGGACTTCTTTATCATAATATAGAAAACTCGGATAGTATAATTCAACCCATCAGGATTATAGAAGATAATCGCTATAAATATGATACGGTCTACGTAAATAAAACAGATTCAATTTATGTAAACAAATACGTATATATTCAGGAAGAGCCCTCTTTCTGGGAAAAGATAAGACGGACGGTCGGGGATATTGCAATAGGGTTGCTGATTGTTGCACTCTTATTTATAGCCATTAAATATTTTATCAAAAAATGATACTGGACACCTTTATACCCGAATTGGCTTTCTCCAGTGCATTGTCGGACATAACGCTGGTAGAAGTGACGGAAGATATAACTTTCGAATTATCTGTTAAGCTAATCGATAATACATACAAAGTTATTCTATTCGAGCCTTATACGCCGGATAATGATGCTGCCATTTATATTATAAATCTGCAAAAAATAATTGACGGCTATTTATCAGAGAATCCTGTACTTGATTTTAGATTCAAATTTGAGTCGGCGAGTAATTTGCTAGAGTACTTTTCACGTATCATTGTTTCGCGCGCTGAACTGGATGCCGATGCCCGAAAATTTGTTTCACAGCGTTTCCTTACGGTTATGAAAGGTGATAAAACCATTCGTCCCGGAAGCCTTGAGTATTTGTCCGTTTATGTTTTGGAGCCGCAAGCAATAACCATCACAGCCCATTACAGGGATAACACAACAGGAGTTTATGAGACTGCAAATTTTACAGATCCTGATCCACTCATTAATCAAATATCAACGATCAATGTAAGCCCGACAAATTATCAGAACGAGGGTAAAACCCTAGTTAAATATACTGTCAGTTGTGGCACACGACAAATGAATTACCTGATAGATAATCTCTCTGAACCCAGTCCGGCGGAAATTCTCTTCATTAATAATTTCGGAGTGCCTGAGGCCTTCAGCACATCGGGAAGTCTCGCACGAGAAAGGAAGTACACAAACGAGTTTGCGACAATTAAAGGCCAATATGTCAAGGTGAATAATTCACTCGTTATTGAAAACACAGCCAATACAGGCGTTATGGATCCGCATACAGCCGACTGGATTGAATCCGATTTGTTCTCCTCATACAAAACTTTCCTTGTAAAGGATTCGCATATATGGAAAGGCATCACAATAATAGATGAAACCATAAAACGGACATCCGACAAAACGGAACAACCGGCATATGAATTTAAGTACAGGCTTAAACAGCATAACCAGGAAGTAATCCTATTTCAAAAATATTTGTACCGGTTGTTTGATGAAACATTTGATAAAACTTTCAACTGATATGAAACCCATGATACATATAAATGATGCGCGAAGGTTACTTAATTCGAAGAAACCGCTAAACCTGAAATGCTGGAAGTTGGAAGATGCTTCGGTAATGGAATGTAAGGGCGTTGTGTGCACATCGAGCAATTTTAAGAACAGCACATTCAATATTCGTTTTCCTGAATCGGGAGAAATAAGGACAATAAGGGCAATATGCATACACGAAATAAACGGTAAAGAAGTATATATATGAAAAAAGGAAATCAAAATATACAAATAATAGACAGTTCATCGGCTGTCATAAACCTGGGTACAAGTAAGGCGTTTGTCAATACAGTCGATATACAGGAACTGGAAGGCCTGCTCGATAGTGTGAACAATGATGACAAGACAGAGCCTATTGCGATAAAGGAAAATTATAGGGGCTATGTTCCGTGGGGTACAGATAACCAGAAGCCCTACCAAATAATGAAGCTGGTAGGTGATGACGAAGTATTGTCGGAAAACAAACACTTCAATGCATTGACATGCTATGCAAGCGGATTGACATACAAGGCGCGTATTGCTGGCGAAAAGGTCAGTGAGGAAGTGGAAAAATTCTTCAAGTATAATCGTCCTGCAAAATATTTTCTCGATCAGTGTGCTGATATGAAATTCTTCTTTTTCACTGTTACCGTTATTATTGTAGATAAGGCCGGAGAAAAGATAGTCCGGATTAGGCATAAAGAAGCTTGTCATACCCGTATAGAAACGTGTAACCCTAACAATGGGAAAATAGAACATATTTTTTATGCCGACTTCGAAGAAAAGACCCCCCTGGATGATGAAACGGAAGTTATACCGGTACTGGATTATTTTGATCCGATAGGAGATCTGGAAGAACGGTTCGGACGAATACCGAATGATGCAGGAGTGACACGAACAGAAAAACAGATAACAAAGGAACGAAAGTTTGCAATAATCAATCTGTTTCCGACAGTTGGAGCTAAATATTATCCGGTGCCGCCATCATGGGCAATTTTCCGTAGCGGATGGTATGAATACAGCCGCTTGATTCCATACAAGAAAATAAAGAAACTGAAAAATTCGACTTCTATAAAATGGCTTGTAGAAATACATAGGGAGTACTGGAAAGGATTGTTTGAAGAGGAAGGCATAACGGACCCGGAAAAACAAGTAGAACGGAGAAAGAAACAATATGCCGACATCCGTGATTTTCTGACAGGTATAGAGAACTCTAATAAAATGTGGGTAAGCGGATATTACACCAATTCGCAAACAGGAAAAGAGGTCAACATGATAAGAATAACCCTTTTGGATACAACCAAAGAGGGCGGGGAACTGATTGAGGATTCGGCAGAAGCAAACAATATGAAATGTTATGCTGATGCTGTTCATTCGGCTCTGATCGGAGCGAATCCGGGTAAATCTTCCGGTAATTATTCAGGATCGGTGCAACGAGAATTATTTACGCTGAAACAAGCATTGGAAAAGCCATTCCACGACATATTATTAGAACCCTATTACATCGTAAAAGAGTTTAATAAGTGGGGTGATGTCGTTTTTGATGTGCCGGTTATTACCCTGACTACTCTTGATAAAGGAAAAGACGCTGAAGAAAATACATTAAGAAACCCCGAAAATAACGAATAATATGCTGATTCCTGATATAAATACTTTTGTAAAATATATTCCTACCGTCGGCGAATATAATCCTGATCCGAACAGAACGGAATATGATGCGCTGTTGCCTTTTCTGAAAGAGGCTGAAAGCATGTTGCAAACTGAACTTTTAGGTAAAGATCTGTTTGAATATATTTCTTCTACAACCGACGAACCTGTTAGAACAGCTGCGTGTACGGTTGTTGCCTGTAATGCCTATTGGGCTGCAATTCCGTTTGTCGATCTGATACAAACGCCTAACGGCTTTGCAGTTGTATCGAACAATAATCAAGCCCCCGCATCAAGAGAAAGGGTAGACAAATTACAGAGATGGCTTGAGTTGCGAATAAGTGAAGCCACTGATACATTAATAATCCTTGTTTTTAAGGATCAGGATTTTAATACTGAATGGAAGAAATTCGGGCTGTATGATTATTACACAGAGTGTCTGTTTATGACAGCTGCTTCGCTTCGCCGCTACTGCACAAAAGATGCACTACGAAGTAATTTGGATGAACTGCACCCGGTGTTTATGGCTTATCAAAATAAAATATCCAGGACGATAAGCCATGAGTACATGAATGATATAATTGCCAAAAGAAGAAATGATTCATTGACTACTCAAGATATTGCAATGATCAGGACGCTGATGACAATTATGGGAACACTTTACAAAAACGATACCGATGCAGCTTATAGCTTGTTGGAATCGGCTGTAAATGTAATGGTAGATAATTTGTCCGATTATCCTGAATATGCAAATTCTCAAGCATATCGAATCAAAACAGGAAATAAATACGAAAACAAAAAAAACGATCCAACATTTTTCTTTTAAATTATGATTGCACTAAAAATTATAGGAGTAATAATCTGTCTGGCCTTGGTATGGGTATCTGCTTTTTTTCTTTATAGCAAGCAGCAAAATAAGAAAAAAAAGATGCTTGAGTTTCTTAATCTGACGTTGCCGAAATCATGGAAAGAATTGACCGAGAAACAATTTCTGTATGTCTGCAATCTGATGTTATGGGAGAATACCCCAACGGAAATACAGACTAAGTGTTTTCTGTTCTTCACCGACATAACAGTACAGGAACATTTGAGTTCCGGGATTTGGATATGCAGCCACAACAAAAAGAGATTTACAATCTCTGATTATGAAATTCAGTCGTTCGCCAAGAATCTTTCTTTTCTGACCGAAACAATAACAGAAGTAAACCCATTGTCCGAAATGGCAGGATGTAAGCATATACATCCGCGCTTCGAGGGATGTACATTTAGTCACTGGATGGCTGCTGAAAATTATTATCAGGCCTTTGTATATACGAAACAAGAAAAGTTTTTAAATCTGTTGTGTGCTGTTGTTTATTCTTCCGGAATCAAATTTAATGACAGCGAAACTGCAAAAAGGAGTAAGGCATTTGAAAAAGTGGACATGGCAAAGAAAATGACTGTTTTTGTTTTATATGCCGGATTGAAAGACCGGTTGTCGAAAGAATTTTCTTATTTCTTTCAGAAAGTAGCCGTAAAACCGGAACAGGAAGCTGATAGAAACCCGCCAAAAATGAGAGAGCATTTTTCGAACATGATTTATGTACTGAATGGGGGGAATGTAGGTGAAACTGAAAAAGTGCTAAATGCGGACTGTTGGCGCGCATTTGATACGTTGAACAGGAAAGCGCAGGAAAATCAGGAGATGGAACAACGACTTAGAAAATTGAAAAAGAAATGAACTTCGATGCATTTAATTATTTTTCCTCTTTATGCAATAAACTAAAGAGATCAAACGATAACGGCTATTATCCGTGTAAGGTGACAGGCCTTGGTAATATGGAAGAAGTAATTAATGCTTTCAAAACACAGAAAGCATATTTTGCTATCGATGATACCAATGACGGCCAAACATATAAATCGCCGGGCGGCGGGTACTTCGACAGAAAACAATATATCGTTTTTGTTCTCCGAAAGTTCACATATAATAATATGGAACAGCAAAAAGAATATCTTCAGGAATGCCGGGAGATTTACAAATCTGTATGTAAAAAGCTGATTAAGGATAAAGCAACATTGCAAAACGACATGATATACCTGAATACTGATCGTATTCCTTTCTATGAAATAGAAGGCTATGGAATAGCAGGCTGTACAGGTCTATATTTTATTGTAACAGTGGATGAACCGATAAATCTATGCTACGATGCAAACGAATGGTACGAATGAAAGATCGCTTTATCTGGAAGAGTGGACCCGAATGATGGTTAATATTTGGGAAGAAAAGATATTATTGTTAGACATCAATGACACAGGTTCATTGTATAATTCGCTAAAAGGTTTTTTAATAAAGAATTCAGGAGGTGAAGTTGCGGTCATAGAACATTTCTTTAATTTTTACGGTATTTATGTAGACAAGGGAACCGGCAAAGAATTTTATAAAGGGAATGCCGGTGATATCGGTATCACTCCGAACAGAAAAGCAAAGCCGTGGTTCAATCCTAAATTTTACTACTACACCATGAAACTAGCCGAAAAAATGGCAGAAATAAGCGGAAAAGAATTTACGTACATAATGAAGAAAGTTATAGAAGGGGCTGCATAAGTCCCTTTGTTGTCTTTTATTGTTTTCTGTTTTCACTCTTCTTTTACTCAAAAAAAGAAATGGCAAATCATTGTATAGAAATCAGATGTAAAAAATGCATGTTTGATTATTGTATCCGGTGCTATACTGTTTGTCCCAATTGTGGAACTAAAAATGAGTATAGAGTATGAATGTTTTAGATCAGTTAAAACAATTTGCTGAAAAAGTAAGGAGTCAAACTTTAAAGGAAATGAATACAGCCGAACTAATCGGCTCTATATTCATTGGGATAATTGATTATTTAAAAAATCTAATCAATGGATACACAAGACAACCCGGCGTAGATACTTATAATGTTACAACTGGAGGTAAGACCTCATTGCTGAATACTTATCCTACACCTGAAAAAGGATGGACGGTACTTGTAAGAAATGATGAGACAAATGAAGGAAAAGCCACAACGAGACAATGGAATGGAAGCATATGGGTGAATTTGGAGACGGTTATCACGGAGGATGATATTATGCTATCAGGTGGTTCAGCCAAAACAGGGCAACAATTGGATGACGAAAAAAAAACGTCCAATAACCCTTTCGTTCCGACAATAACAGGCAGTACCGTAATGCCGATAGAACAATGGCGAAAATTTATTATAGGTCTAGAGTTAAGTATATCTTATAATTCTTCATTATTTTACAGTCCTGCTATTATTAGTGTAGGAGCATCTTCTATTACCATTCAGATATATTCGTCAAAAAGTAGATGGACGGGACAGGATGCTGTCAAGGTAGCTGAATTTATACTTCCCATATCTGGGGTTGTTGGGTTGACAAATGAATATGGCACTATTGTTATTGATTCAAATTACGCTCCTGCTACAAGTCTCACTTCACAGTGGGGAGCTTATTGTGGCTTTTCGAAAGATGTATTTCACCCAAATAATAATGAGGCCATACGGATATTCAAGACGCAAGGGCAAATAACAGATATAAGTAAGGATATCTCTGGCAAACTCCCGATATCTGATATAGAATATAATCCTTTTGACAAGTCGATACAAGGGAACAGCTCCATGTCTATAGAACAATGGCGTAAGTTTATATTAGGCTTGGAGCTAAAAATATCTTATAATTCTTCATTATTTTACAGCCCTGCTATTATTAGTGTAGGAGCATCTTCTATTACCATTCAGATATATTCGTCAAAAAGTAGATGGACGGGACAGGATGCTGTCAAGGTAGCTGAATTTGTTATACCAAAATCTAATGTTCAGTATATTGAAAATGAATATGGAATCATTGTTATTGATTCAAATTACGCTCCTGCTACAAGTCTCACTTCACAGTGGGGAGCTTATTGTGGCTTTTCGAAAGATGTATTTCGTGTAGACAATAATGAAACGGTAAGGCTTTATAACAAGACTAAAAATATTACTCCTGCACCCACTTCATCCGATCTCTATGATGCCTTTCTCCCCCCATACTTGTATGCTACAGTAGGGTTAGAATTTAATTTATATTACGACACCTATATTCTTTGCCCAGAATATGGAAACGGACATCCCCCTTTTCTCTTTGATATAGATTGTGCTAAAGGATTAATAGATAGACGGTCTTTTAGATTAACACCAACGGTAAGCGATATTGGTGAATATGACTTTACGTTGAAGCTGTTAAATAAAGATGGTAGTATTGGAAGGGTATTAACCAGTAAACTGATTATTGTATCAGCGGAATGTCCATCTGTTCTGAAGAATGTTTTGGCCGTTGGAGATAGTACTATGGACGATACAGGAGAAACGATAAAACAATTACAATTGAATATTTCTGAATGTAGTGGTGCAACGCCAGTATTTTTAGGCACTCATCATCCTGCACCTTATAAAAATGAAGCACGTAGTGGGTTAACTTATGCTTCTTATTCTAACACACGATTAGCTTACAGATTTGAAGTTGAAGATGTAGACCCGAACATAGATTTAAGTGATATATATAAGTTTAGAGGGTATTATTATAACAATGCGAATAACCCTGTAATATTAACCCATAGATGGAAGATAAATCCAGACGGTACAGGCTTTGTTATTGGTTACTACTTTACAGATACATTTCAGCCACCAACAACATTCCCTGCATATCTTACTCCAACGAACCCAAGTAACCCGATTATTAAGGTCACTGGGTATAGTCGTAAGAACTTTTCTATATTCCGCAATAATGAAGGCACAGGAGGGAGAGATATAGCTTACTATCGCACCGAAGTATTAGGATTAAATGCTTCTGATAAAATAGATGTTGTGATAATGAATTGTGGCATCAATGATTGTAGTGGCACATTAATGAACGAATCTGCTATCAATGGTTTAATAACCAATGTTAGTGATTTGATTACAGCATTCAAGGCAGACAATCCGAATACAAAATTTGTCTTGTGCCTGCCGAAATCTCGTAACAGTGACTTGAGGCTTACAAGCCGTAATATGTTACGCTATAATATTTTCAATTTCAGCAAAAAAGCGGTTGAAACATTCGCTAATTATGAGGGTGTGATTATTTCGCAAAGTGGCTTTGCAATGGATAGATTTTACGGCTACCCGTTAATTGAACAAAAGGTTGCAAATAGATACGAAGAAACGCTTTTGATGGCGAATAATGATGTTCACCCACGCACAGAAGGCTATTATCAAGAAGCTGACGGAATGACGGGATCGGTTTTGGTTGCATTAAATCTGTAATAAAATGTAAAAATAGCATAGTATATGAAACAAATATTTGAACAATTTCAGTTTATATCCAAGATGTTCGACACATCGAGTCAAAAAGTATAAGGAACTAAAAATCAATTATAAAATAAAGCGTTATGAAGCGGGAAACAAAGGACAAGATCCAATATGGAAGTGCTGTAGGAATGCTCCTATTGGGTAGTGGATTAGCTATAGCAGGATTCGTCCAATCTTCAAAAGGAGAGATCCATGATAGTGTGTTGTGGTTATTTGCTCAATGCTTGTTATATGCGGGATCTATTTTCGGGGTGAGCATCTATATCTCTGAACGATTCAGTAGGATAGAGAGTAAAATACATAAGAAATTAACGACGGGAGATAAGGAGGATAAAGAAAATGGCAACTAAGAAACAGATTGATTTCGTTAAAGTGGTTTATCCGGCGGCCAAGAGGTTGCATGAAGAAAAACCGAATGATTCTATACATCCGATCTTTGAAACGATGCAAGCCGCGTTGGAGCGAGGTTGGAGCTTGGACGGCAAACTTCCGAATAATCTATTCGGGATAACAAAAGGTAGCTCATGGACTGGTAAAACACAACTTGTGAGAACGACAGAGTATTTCAAGACTCCAAATATGACTTTCAAATCTCCTGAAATGGTAGTCGGTACTCCTGAAAAGCTATCGAACGGTAACTATAAATACACCGTATATCGATTGTTCCGGGTATATGATACTTTGGAAGATTGTCTCTATGATCATCAGGCTCTGTTTCGTAAATCTGGTTATGCTGATGCATGGCCGTATCGTAATGATCCGCGTGAATTTGTAAAAAGGCTGATGGATGAGACAGGATGGAAGTATGCCACTGGTCCCGAATATGTCAAGACTGCATTGTCAATTATCGGTACAGTAGAGCAAATTGTAAAAGATCTGGGATTATAAGATATAAAATAGGGGATGGCGAAAACCTATAAGAGAGTAGCCAATATATATAAATACATACAGATATGTTTATTTTAAGAAGAATTACAAGTCAGAGTTTAGAGGCTAACACCTGTTTAGGTATTGAATATGTGTTAGTTCTCAAAGAAGAAAACAACGAAGAATTTAAAGAAAGAACTAAACTATGGAGTGAGGATGATTTAGAAGATGTTTATGGTATTGTTGTTTTCGAAGATGGTAAATCCATAATGCCATTGTATAGAAAATCATCCTATTATATTATGGCTAGTGATGGTAAAACATTTGATAATGTTACTAAAAGGTAGGAACAATTTATAACTTATTAAAGAGTTCGTAGTGTAAAGAGGATTTTATTATAGATCGCTGGATTTGCCTGAGCCGTGACGGTTCGGGCTTTTCTATGTCTTTTTTCCTGGTTTGTGTGTCGCCTACATTCGCCAAAAAGCATATAAAATGGAAGATATAGTAAATCAGGCGCAAACGCGGGTAACAGTAGACGGTCAGCAAGCATCCAGCGAACTGACGGCACTAGAGAAGAAAGCCCGGAAATTTAAAGACCAAATGATCGCCGCCAACAATGCCGGTGATACCAAAGCATACGACAAAGCTAAAAAAGGGCTAAAGGAAGTAGACAAGGAAATGAAGAATGTGCTCCGTTCTTCATACGATGTATACAAAGTACTCAGTAATCTATCTACTTCGGGACCTAAACAATTAAAGGCGGCTCTTTCCGCATTAAATAAAGAGCTGAATTCGGGTAAAATTGCACGAGGCTCGAAAGAATGGGATGTGCTTAATGGCAAAATAAAGCTAGTCCGTACTGAAATAGCAAAACTAAACTCTGAACAAAATCTGTCACAATCGGGGTGGCAAAAATTTACAGGAGGCTTTAATCGGTCGATTGCCGTAATAGGGGGATTGCTCGCTTCTGTTACCGGATTGTCGTTTGCTTTCCGTAAGTTGTCCGAAGATGTAGCAAAAATGGATGATGTTTATGCCGATGTGATGAAAACAACGGGCATGACACGCGATCAGGTTGTAGATCTGAATGAAGAATTCAAGCGGATGGATACCCGGACATCGCGCGAACAGTTGAACATGTTGGCCCGTGATGCCGGAAAACTGGGATTGACAGCAAAGGAGGATATATTAGGGTTTGTTGTAGCTGCCAATCAAATTGATGTAGCATTGGGTGAAGACCTCGGAGAAGGTGCAATAAAAGATATAGGTAAAATTGCCGATGTATTTAAACTATCAACAAAAGAACTGAATAGTTTAGACTTAGAGGGGCGTATGTTGGCTGTTGGTTCGGCAATCAATGAACTGGGAGCCACATCGAGCGCAAACGAGGGTTATCTGGTTAGTTTTTCGGGACGTCTCGGAGGTATTGCAGCACAAGCCGGCTTATCGATACAGAATATTCTTGGTTATGGATCAGCCCTCGATCAGAATATGCAGGCCGTGGAAATGTCAGCTACTGCATTTCAGAAGTTAATAATGAGTATGCTGTCAGAGCCTGCGAAATTTGCCAAGATAGCGCAAATGAACCTGAAAGACTTCAATAAACTACTGAAAGAAGATACGAATGAAGCATTGCTCACAGTACTCGAAAAACTAGGTAAAAAGGGCGGGTTACAACAACTTATTCCTGTATTTAAAGATATGGGGCTTGATGCTGCACGAGCTGCACAAGTAGTCTCTTCCCTTGCGAGTAATGTAGATAAGATCAGGGAGGCACAAAAAACTTCGAACCAGGCATTCGCCGAAGGTACATCATTAACCAATGAGTATAACACCAAGAATAATAATTTACAGGCAACGTTAGAAAAAGCCCGGAAAGAGTTTAAGGATGCTGCACTGGATTTAGGCGAAAGATTAAATCCTGCTATGATGAAGTCTACTAATTACATGACTTCATTGGTGAAGATATTGTCTGGTGTAATTGACTTATTCAGTAAGTATGGTAAATATATCCTGTATCTTGTGGCCGCAATAGGCTCATATATTGCGATTCTTAAAATACAAACAGCCTTAGAAAAACTAAGTACAGCTGCTCTGTTGGCTAAACAGTTGATATTGGCTAAATCTACAACGGCTTTAATATTGAATGGAAGGGCACTGGCGGCGGGTACGGTACTCCAAAAATCTTATGCGGCAGCATCTTATCTGGTTGCGGCGGCTAAAGCACTGTTAGCCGGAAATGTAGCAAAGGCAACCGTTGCGATGAGAGGTTTTATGGCTGTGATCAGCATAAATCCATTTGTAGCATTGTTAGTTGCACTTCCCTTGATGTTCAAGGGTATTGCAATGCTAAACGAAAAACTATCTTCGAATGGAAAAGAAATAGAACGCCTGAAAGAAAAAAACAGACAGGTTAGGGAAGAAACCGAAAAATACAATTCAGAAGTAGCAAAAGAACATACAGCACTCACAGGCCTTATCACTGCCATTACGAAAACAAACGAGGGTACTGAGTATAGGAAAACTTTAATAAAAGACTTAGTTACTCAATATCCTAATCTGTTGAAATATATTGATACAGAAAAGATCAGTAATGAAAAGCTACTTGCTGTTCTGCGTCTTGTGAATGCGGAATATGACAAAAAATATCAGATCGCAGCATTGCAAGGATTGACGGATGTTGAAGATAAAGAAATTATCACAGCCAAACAGCGTCAGCAGCAAATTAAGGAAATTCAGGATCTGATCAATAAAGGATATACATTGAATAGTGCTGTTGTCAAAGATGCATTGGACAAACTAAACGAGGGTAACGGATGGCTTTCAAATGATATCGATACACAAAAGGAACTTGGCGATGAATATAACCGCCTGGCTTCCATTATTTCAAAATCTACTGAAAAAGTATCGGGTTACAGGCAGGAAATTAATAAACTACAAACCGATGCCAACAAAATGAATACCTATGAGGGTGTTCAGGAATTATTGACAAAGAAATCGGTAGAGCTGGAGAATCAGCGTGAATCGGTACAGGCCTTTATGGATTCCCCTAATCTTTCTGAAAAATCGAAAAGAGCAATGATAGAACGCCTCAAAGAGATAGAGGCTGAATATGATGTTCTTGCCGATAAATTGGAAGGAATGCAAAATGAAAGGGGGGCAAATTCCCCAACGGGTGATAAAACACCAACTGCACCTTCCGGAAGTACTGATAAAACGGCAGTACAACGCAAAAAAGTAAACGATGCTCTAACAAAACTGGAAAAAGATAATAATGATGAGTTGACAAAGATTCATCAACAATTCCGGGATGGGGAAATAAAATCCGAATCGGATTACAACAACCGGTTACTTGAGCAGCAAAATAAATATGATGAATCCCGCAAGAAAAAGCTGAACGATCTTCTTTCTAATAAAGGAGGAATAACAGACGCTTCCATTCGGGAAGATATTGAAAAACAAGTATCGGAGATCGATCGTAAAGGCTTGGAGCGTGAAGTGAAACGTCAGGCCGACCTGAAAAAGATACTCCTCAGTGCTGATCCGGCAGCTGCTGAAAAAGACGCTTATGAAAACAGGCTTCGTGAACTTGGTTTGTTTGGCGTAGATAGGGAGAAACTAACAAAGGATCAGTTAGCAGCCCTCGAACTGTTGGAAAAACAACATAACGAGAAAATGAGTAAGATTGAGCGGCCGGAAGTGTTGCAGCAACTCAAAAAACTGAACGAAGATCAGGCGAATGAGGAGCAAAAAAGAGCATCGCTCCGGGCTAAAGGGCTAATGTCTGAGCAACAATATCAACATGAATTGATATTGATAGACATTGCTTATACTGCTCAGAAGTTGCAACTCGATGGCTTAACCGAGGAACAACGGATTCAGCTTCAGCGAGAATCTTTTGAAAAACAAAAGAAACTCTATGAAGAGAATGCCGAAATAATGGAGCGTCTGAATAAGGGCAAGAAAATAGAAAATCTTGCAGATGCTCAAGCGGGGGAATTAGCTTTGCTCGATGCACTGTTTGATGAAGAATTGAGAAAAACAGATGCTTATGAACAGGCACGCTTAGCGATCATTCAGAAATATTCATTGTTGGAAGAAGAGCAAAACAAAGAAAAACGGCAACGAATGATAGAGGTTGCACAATTCTCTTTGGATTCGTTGCAAACACTGTTAAGTTCTTATTCTTCTTATATACAAGCCGCCAATGATGCGGAAACGGCAGCCATCAAGAAGAAATATGATGTTCAGATAAAAGCAGCCGGTAATAACTCGAAGCAGGTAAAGAAACTTGAGGATCAGCGTGACAAGGAACTGGAAGAAGTAAATAGAAAAAATGAGGAACGTTCTTTCAAAATTCAGATCGCCCAGGCTATCGCATCGACTGCAATGTCGGCAATCAATGCTTACTCTTCCGCTGCAGCTATTCCTGTTATCGGTTTTACACTCGCTCCGATTGCGGCAGGGGTAGCCGTTGCCGCCGGTATGCTGCAAGTGGCAGCCATAAAGAAACAACATGAGGCGGCTATGGCAAATTATGCGGATGGTGGATTTACAGGCCCCGGAGGAAAGTACGATGTGGCCGGCTACGTGCATCGGGGTGAATTTGTTATCACTCAAGAGGCACTGGCGAATCCGGAAGTAAGGTCTTATGTAGATATTATCGACATCGCACAACGAAACAACACCGTTTCGAGCCTGAAAACAAGTGATTTTGCGACAGCAATGGAGTACAGGGAAAGGGTTGCTTTCAGTCCTTCGATCAACACTATGGACAGCGAGCAGGAACGACAACAGCAAAGCGACTACCTGATAGCTGTGTTAGGTCAGGTTGTGGATGCTCTTGCATTGGTCGATAAACGATTTGCAGGTCCTATCTATGCTAAGAATTACGTAAAAGGAGAACACGGTATGGAAGAGGCTTTTAAGCTAGCTGAAAAAATGGATAAAAACGTAAAACGATCATGATACAATTATTTATAGACGGGCAAGAAGCTGCCTTACCCCCCGATTTTTCATTTACATTGTATGAGGAAAATCCGGTATATACAAAGAATGAGAAATATACATACGATCTTACCCTTTCGTTGAAGAATTTCATAAATGCAAGGATTTATGGACATATAGATCGGCTGAATATAGAAAACGGATTTCAATACAACAGAAGGGCCGTTTTGGTTATAGACAACAAAGTGAGCCTGGATGGTACAGAGATTATTCTGGCTTTTGGTGATTCGGATGTGAAAATTCAACTAGCCAGTGGAAAATCGGAACTTAATTTTTTGATAGGAGGGGATAGGAAAGTAAGGGATTTGGACTTAGGAGAAGCAGAAGTAAATCCCAACACAATAAAGAATGATTTATCGCATCCATATCCCGAAAGAAACTGGCTTATACTTCCATATATTGCTCGAAATCTGGATGATTATTATCCGGGGGTTAACACCTTTTTTGTGTTTAATAGATGGAATTTGCACTATGACGTTACTCCTAATCAACTTTACTATCAGTTTGATGGCAATACCACTGTTGTTACCGATCCAGAACTAAACAAATATAAAAATTATCGTCCGCAACCGTATTTATGCTTTATTATAGAGTCCGTTTTAAACTCACTAGGATATATATTAACGCATAATGCTTTGGCTGAACATCCGGTATTGAAATATCAATACATTGTACATGGATTTGATACTTACGAATTCGCAAAAATGTTACCTGACTGGACGGTAGACGATTTTTTTTCTAAAATAGAATTGCAATTCGATTGTACTTTTATTATTAATGCTTTCAGTAAATCGGTAGGATTATATTTTAAATCAGACGATCTGATCGACGGTACAGAGACAATCGAGATACAGGATGAATATAATGTAGATATAGATGAAGATAATGTGCCGTCTGTTCAAAGTGCAAATATAGGTTATGATATTAATGTAGATGAAGATGACTATTATCGCTATCAGAAACTTGATAAATCGGTAAAGATTGCCGCAAAGCAGGATGAATATACAACTCCCGGAGACTTGTTGAGCAAAATAAATAATACATCGGATATTTATCGGTTAAGGAAAATATATAGATCTGTATTATTTGGCGGTGCAGATGTAATCGCAGGAAGCCGTTTTATTGCTATTAAATCCGGAGACATTATTCATCCGCAAAAGGTAGATTCTTTTCGTGATCTTATTCAGGATTCCAATCGCGAGGAACTGGATATAACATTTGATATACTTCCTGCTCCGATGCAAGTATCTTATCTTTCTCGCTATTATTGCCAATATCCTGTCGTATTGGAAGCTGATCCGATAGTGAAAAAATCAAATGAAGTAGAAGAGGATTTTACCCCAATACAAGACTTAATAGAAGGGGATAATAGTGTAGAATCGATTTCTATACCTACTAAAATGTATCTAGCTCTGTATTCCGGCTTGCAGACATTAGTCCCATTGACTCCCGGCAGTCAGGCTGAAAAATTTCCGATACCTTATGTAGAATCATTAAGCGAATTTTTTATAGATAACAACACTGTGTATTACTTCAACAATCAGGGGGTAAATCCTTTCAGACTTGAGTGGCTGAAAGAAAATATCTATAAATTATCCCGGAGTATTGATACAACAAAGCCTTATAAATTCTCATTTGAGTTGAAAGAGGACTTTAATATAAGATCCACTTTTATTATCCGCAATCGCGAATATGTATGTTATAAGGTAGAAAAAGCTGTAACGAATGATGGATTCCAAAAATTTGCAATCGGATATTTTTATCCAAAAGGGAAAAAAGAAGAGGCTTAACGCCTCTTTTTTCATTATAGTTTAGGAAACTTATTCTTTACATAATCGTTTTGTTTGCCCAATCTTTTAGACAGGTATATATCTGTTGTCGTTGTATGTGCATGTCGCAAGTGATCTCTGATTGCCGGCAATGGTGCCCCACTCATGGCGAATAGGATTGCCCCTGTAACTTTCCAGCTATATAATTTATATTCTTTCGGTAGTTTAAGTTCGTCCCGGTACTTAATATGCTCAAGGCGAAAGTAATTTTTTCCCCAACATTCCAAGCCCGGCTCTTTTCCTTTCCCGAAAACATAAAAATCCCGGTCATAGCTCGATATCCTCATTGATTTTAAGATACGTATCATTTCCGGAGGCATATTAATTATTCCTTCTATTGTTTTGGCATTTTCTTCCCTGATTGTAACGGTATTAGTAAAGAAGTTTATATCCTTTACTTTTAATAAGCGCAATTCTGTCCCGGGGCGAATCGCACAATAGAATATCATCGAACAAAATAGATATACCTGCTCATCATTTTTCTTTATATGATTTAGAAGAAGCTTTGCATCCTCTTTAGTCATTGGTTGCGCGGAGTGATCAGCCTTTTGTTTTCCTTCAGGTAAATCATAGACAGGATTTTTATTTATAAATTCCTTTTTAATCATCCAATTGTATAGCTGACTGACGCGAGCTGTAAAGTCCTTGATCGTTCTTCTTTCCAGTTTGCGTTCATTTATCAGGTAATAACTAAATTCAGACATCATATCGTTGGTAATATCCTGAGCAAAGATGTTTTTCTTTCCTTTACTATATAGCCATTGATGGAATATCCGAAGCTTTGAGGTGTAGTCCTGATATGTTTTTTTTCTTACGATCGGCTTTTTCTCTTCAAGAAATGCATTTATGTAAAAGAATAAATTTTTCTCGCTCCTTTCCCAACTTCCGTAAACACGGGCTTGAATATTGTAAGCAATATTATTGTTGATGACAATATTTTCTATGTCGAATGGGGTCCATCCGTTTAATATCTTTTTGGTAAATTCATTGATAATACTTTGCGCATGCTCGTAACGCTTCTTTGCAGTATCTATTTGTTTAAAGCCTTCATACACTCTAAACCTTTCCAGTTTGTCAATCCTTTCGTCCCGATAGGAATATTCGACATACCATTCTTTCTTCATATCACCCCCGCAATTATTTAATTTTGGAAGTATAAATTTTACTTTTCTTCGTCCCATATTCATTAAAAGTTTTTTAGTGAATCGCGACAAACACAGAATATTAACTTTTAACTAAATGAACCGTTTTTTTATTTATCTGTCTGTTAAATGTCTGTGGAGCATACCGGTAGACATTTATTATTTTTAAGTTGTTGTAAATCAGATATTTGTTAGCATATTGTGGAGAATATCGGACTCGAACCGATCACCTTTAGACTGCCAGTCTAACGCTCTAGCCAGATGAGCTAATCCCCCATTTGTCATGAGTAGCACAAAGATAGAATAATTTCCTTAATACTCATGTTTTATATATCAAAATTTGACTTATAAGAAAGGGAAGGAATATTATCCTTCCCTTTTATCCTAAAATCATCAAATGTTCTCCATGTTTCTCTTTATGAAGTTATTTAACGCTTCACCTTTTAACATACCATTCGATAACAAAGCTAAATCAATTAATTGACGAATATTTGCATTGCTTCCGGCATAAGATGCAACAGCTTCTTTGTCTTTACCATCCACATCTGCCAGAATGTTCTTTATAAGAGGATGCTCAATGTTTAGCACAAGGTTGTAGTTGTTAGGCATTTCTCCATAAAATCCCATTCCTGTTTGCATTGCTGACATTTCTTTCATTCGTCTCATAAACTCATTCTGAGTTATTTGTATGGGCTGAGACTTCTCGTCCAAAGCTTTATAGTCGACTGTAAATTCAGTTTTTTCTATCTTTGGCAATTGAGAAGTGAAAGCTTCGCTCAACTCTTCCTTTTGCTTATCCGTAAGTTTTATTTCTTTGACATCGTCTTTTACTATTATATTGTCAATAGTGTCGCTGTCTACACGAACAAAGCGGCTCTTCTCAAATTTCTGTTCAAGGAAGCTGGCCATATGTACATCTAGCTGGCCATCAAATAATATTACATCATATCCCTTGTCTTTAGCTGAACCTATATATGTATATTGTTCGTCTCTATTGTTTGCATAAAGATAAATCAGGTTACCCTCCTTATCCGTTTGATTTGTGGATATTAATGTTTTGTATTCTTCAAATGTAAAAGCCTTTCCATCTGTGTTCTTTAATAAACAGAATTTTTGAGCCCGATCATTAAATTTATCATCAGTAAGCATGCCATATTCAATGAATACTTTCAAACTATCCCATTTTTCCTCAAATTGAGTGCGATCATTCTTGAAAATGTCTTCCAGTCTGTCTGCAACCTTTTTAGTAATGTGGCTGGAGATCTTCTTCACATTCTGATCGCTTTGCAGATAAGATCGGGTTACATTAAGTGG
>POVV01000602.1_pt1 | contig 21365 bp, 17 predicted proteins | sample 1560271 | NCBI WGS metagenome assembly POVV01 (sample SAMN08337232, study PRJNA429181) | Bioreactor metagenome, whole genome shotgun sequencing project. | biome: cows' rumen and soil; feature: anaerobic; isolation source: anaerobic chemostat enrichment culture, galacturonate as sole carbon... | reverse complement strand
GCGCTTGACGATATTCTCAAGGCTGTCGATGATACGCTGAAAGCCGCTGCAGATATTGCGCAGGTGACAGAAGAGGAAGTGGCCAGCTCGGATAAAATTGTCGAGCTGATTAACAAAGTGGCATCAGTGATTGAAAATACCGCTTCCCATGCTGAGGAAACGGCAAGTGCTACCGAGGAAATCAGCGCATCCATGGAAACGGTGGCTGCCAGCGCTGAGGAAACCAGTGCCATGGCGACAGAGCTCAAGACAGCGGCTGAACGCTTTGAGTTAGCCCGGCAAAGGACCTTGACCGTGCCTGAACTGCTGGAAGCGGCAAAATCAGACCATTTGCTCTGGAAAATGCGTATTGCGAATATGCTCAAAGGGTTTGAAACGCCAAACCCGGCCGAAGTGACCGGACATCACGAATGCCGTTTTGGCAAGTGGTACTTCAGCAGCGACAATCCGTTCAAAGATGATCCCGACTTCCGGGCAATTGATAAACCGCATGCGGCAGTTCATGAATTGGCGCAGCAAGCTGTGGCGGCACTGGTTAACGGGAATACTGCCGAAGCGGAGAGACTGCTGGTCGCGTTAAACGGCCCGTCGACAAAAGTTATCGGCTTGCTTGACCGGCTGCTGAAAAAGACTAAACGATAAGGAGAGTAGCTGCCATGAAACAGGAGTTTTCTATTGACCAAAACCAGGTTACCGCTATACTGGCCGGCGGCTTATATGTGGAAGACGCTGTGGCCTTGCGGGAAACCCTGCTTTCCTACATTGAGCAGGGCTATAAACAATATATGATTGATCTTTCGCGGGTGGATTATATCGACAGTTCAGGCTTAGGCGTATTAGTGGCTGTCCAGAAACGCGCCCTGCAAAAAGGCGGCGGCGTCACGATCAAAGGCCTGAAAGGCGTTGTGAAAGAAGTCTTTGAGTTGACCCGGTTGACTAAAGTATTTGATATTGTATAAACAAACTGCCGATAAAGGCCAATCTGCGTTGTTAGCCCTGCGGGAGCGCGCTTGCCGTACCCTAACGTACTGTCTGTGCGCGCTTCCTCGGGCTGCCTAGCATCTCGACCTTTCTCGGCAGTTTGTTTTCGGCTTATTAAGGAATCGTTTTCCCGATATTGAGAAAATACAAGATGCCAGGCTGTACGGGGAAACGCGTAGAGGGTGCTTTATCAACGGTCTGCTACGCAAGCAGGCTCCGGTTCTGCCGGAGCCTGCTTGCGTGCGGGAAGGCTAGTCTCTCATTTCATCAGAAATCATCTTTGATCCCAGATAGACCATGGCGCCGGCAAACAGCAGTTTGACCATTCTGCCCATGTTCATGTCCAGATCCAGGTCAAGAATTGGCTGGTGACGCTTCTTATGAAACATAGAAACACCCCCTCAATTGGTGTTGTGGCAAAAATTATCTCTTTGATTTGATGATGGCCAAACCAGCAAAATACGGCGTCAGCGTTTCCTGGCAGACTCCTTCCAGTATGCGTCGTCAACGCTGCCTTGTCTTTTGCCGGTTTGTCTCGCCCTAAAACCAAAGTCTAACTTTGTCACAACACTAGTTTGCTGCATTTGCTCCAAATCATTCGTTAATCGCTGTAATCGCTCCGCATAAAGTTCCGTTTGATGCAGACGAAGGCTGTTGACTTTTTCTGGGCGGAATTGTATACTGTACCCAATATCATATAGTATGTGATGAAGGAAAGAGTAGCGCTGTACTTTTGACTCAGAGAGCCGGTGGTTGGTGTGAACCGGTGGATGAAGCGGCGTGAAGTTCATTCCGGAGCAGCAGGCTGAAGTACCAGTAGGCTCTGCCGGTTAGCCCCCGTTACGGGCCAGAGTGGATAGATAATCCGAATCAGGGTGGTACCGCGAGTAAAGTCGCCCCTTTACTTCCGGTGCTTTTTTATTGGGATTGCTATCAATTTGGGTGGTACCGCGATATGTCGCCCCATTGCTGGGGGCGGCTTTTTTCATTCCCTGACCGGCGGATGGACGGAAGGCGTATATGAGATCAGAAGGAGGCTTTTTGGTATGAATATCCCTTTGTTGATTGTCTTATTGTATGTTGTACTGTTATTTGTCATTAGTTTCTGGGCGAAACGGCGAGCGGCAGCGGGTGCGGCCGGCTATATTCTGGCTGGCCGCCAGTTAACGACACCCCTGATTACGGTCTCGATTGTCGGCTTGGCGGTGGGCGGCGCTTCCACCATCGGCGTTTCCGAACAGGCGTATAAGGTGGGCCTGGCGGCAGGCTGGTATACTGCGGCCTGGGGTATCGGCGCGGTTGTGATGGGCTTGCTGGTTGCCCGCAAGTACCGTGAGCTGAATATCACCACCATTCCGGAGATGATGGAACGCTACTATGACAGCAAGAGCATGGTGGCGTGTGTGGCTTGTCAGATTCTCATTCAATTGGTTATCACCTCACTGCAATATATCGCCGGCGGCAGTATTCTCAACGCGCTGCTGCCAGAGATCTTTTCCTTGGAAGCCGGCATGCTGACCAGCGCGATCGTCTTTATCGGGATTACCTTTATCGGCGGTATGTGGTCGGCCAGCCTTTCCAATGTGCTGAACGTGGTGTTAATTTATGGCGGTATTGTCCTTTCCACGATTGTCTGCGTGTATGTTAATGGCGGACTGGCTACCATCAGCCAAAAGCTGCCGGCCGGCGCACCGTATTTCTCGCTGATTGACGGTGTGGGGCTGAAGGGAATCGGCAGCTGGATACTGGTTCTCGTCACGGTTAATCTGTCCTTGCAAAGCATTGTTCAGATTTCAGTCAGTGCAAAAGACATCAAACAGGCGCAAAAGGGTTTTATCATCGGCGGTCTGATGATGATTCCGGTCGGCTTTATCGCTGCGTTGATGGGCGTTATCGCCAAGGTTGCGTATCCAGAAACCTCTGCAACCGTAGCGCTGCCGCAGATGATCATGTCGCTGAATCCGGTTCTTGCCGGTGTTACCCTGGCGGCGCTTTGGGCGGCTGATATTTCCACAGCCTGTAACCTGCTGTTGAGCGCGGCGACACTGTTCTCGCAGGATACCTATAAACGGTTTATCAACCCGTCTGTGAGTGACCGGCAGTATCTGTATGTGACGAAACTGACGGTAATGGTGCTGGGACTGCTGACCTTGGGATTAGCCATGACCATTAGCGGCATTATCCAAACGATTATGGTGGCGCTCAGCCTGACGGCGGCGTTCAGTACCATCGTTTTGTTTACCTTCTTTGCTCCGGGACTGTGCCGCCGGAACTCAGCCTTTTATACGATTCTCGTCAGTGTGGTGGTTTTAGTGCTGTGGCAGTTGGTACCGGCTGTCAGGATTCTGCCGCATGTGATTTATCTGGAATGGATTGCCTGTGTCAGCACCTTCCTGCTGGTGTCCCTGTTTGATTCTGTGCCAATTCGGACCCAGGCCAAACAGCCGGTTGGCGTGCAGCAGTAAAACGATACAGATCAGCGGCCATTGCTTGCTTGTCCAACGCAAGTGATGGCCGCTGTTTTATTTATCGATAAAATCCAAGAATTCACGCTGATTTTGACAGCAAAAGCAGGGTAGAATAAAAATGCGGCGAATACATACACGAAATATATGTGGAGGTGTGCAAAGGTTGGAATTATTGTTGATGCGCCATGGCAAAGCAGAACCACCGCACCGGACTGATTATGACCGTGAATTAACTGCGCCGGGGCGAAAGCGGATTTTCGACGCATCATATGGATTAAAGAAAACTTTGCAAAAACAGGAGACCTATATTTGGACAAGTCCGCTGCCGCGGGCAAGGCAGACTGCGGATATTGTCGCTGAAATAATAGGCGTAACCGCGATCAGTGAGCATGAGGCGATTTATCGCGGTGACCTCGATAGCTTAAATGCCGGCATTATCGGTCTGCCTGAACCCAGCACGCTGATTATCATTGGCCATGAGCCCTGTCTCAGTGGCTGGTCTGAGCGGATCAGCGGTGTACTGGTCCCCTTCAAGCCGGGAGCTGTTGCCTGCTATAAGATCAGCCACCGGCAGCCGATCATCGGCAAGCTGCGCTGGTTTGCTTTGCCTAAGGTGTTGGCGTATTGGGGCGGAGAGGCCGTTCCGGTTGCCGGGGAAGGAGAGAACCATGCCAGTTAATATCGAAACAGAGCTAAAGTTTAGAGTGGCCCCGGCAGACGAACCAGTCTGGCAGGCGTTCTGCCGTTCGGAGCGGATCAGTCAACTGGCGCCAGAGCACCTGTGGCAGAGCATCCGGATGGAAGCCTGGTATTACGATACGGCTGAACAGGCTTTGCAGCAGGCCGGTATCGCATACCGGGTGCGGCGTGAAGGCGAAGAATGGGTTGCCACGGTAAAAACAAACGGCTCTTCTGATGGTGGTCTGCATCAACGGGAAGAATGGAATCTGCCCAGTCCTGACCGTGAGCCCAGGCCGGAGCTGTTTGCGGAGCTGCCGGTGGGGGACAGGCTGTTGGCGGCAATCAACGGGCAGCCGCTGCAGCCGCTGTTTGCCACCGTGTTTGACCGGCTGGCGGCAGAGGTTATCTTTGACGACGCACAGATTGAAATCGCGATTGATGAAGGCCAGATCCTGTCCGGCGAGCTGACAGAGCCGATTCGCGAAATCGAATTGGAATTAAAGTCAGGTCAGCCGGCGGCGTTATTCAGGCTGGGCGCAGTGATTGCCCGAGATATTCCGCTGGTTCCCGAGCCTGATTCAAAGTACTACCGCGCATTAGTATTATCCGGCTTGACCGAACGGCAAAAGCAGGCGCTCGATTTGTCGCCTGAGATGCCGTTGCCGGAGGGCTTGTCTTTACTGATGGCTGTCGCCATCAGTAAATTATTGTCCACTTACCAGAAGTTTTTAAGCGAGCCGGATGAACCGTATCATACCCACCAAATGCGGGTCAAGCTTCGCCGGCTGCGCTCGGTATTACAGCTTGCCAAGCCCAGTATACCCGAGGAAGATTTTCAAACTATAAAGCAGTCTCTGACCGAATGGGGACGCGCTTTTGCTCCGCTGCGGGATCTGGATGTGCTGGCCGCGCAGTGGGAAGCAGTGAGTCAGAGCCCGTATATTACCCTTGACAGCAGGCCTTGGTTAGGAGAGACGATCAATAAACGGCGCGCAGTGCTGCTGGATCGGCTCAAGCACAGCATCAGACAAGGCAGCCTGAGCGCCGAGCTGCTGGAGCTATGGGCCTGGTCGGAGGGACGGCCCTGGCAGGTTGGTGAATACCCGGCAACAATCGGCGGCTTTGCCCGCTGGCGTATCGGCGGCTGGCTGGCCGCTCTGCTTGACGCAGCCAAGACGGCCGATTGGGAGAATGACCAGGAGCTTCACGGACTGCGGCTGCGGTTGAAACGGGTTCGCTACAGCCTGGCGGTACTGCCGTTTTATACCGACCGCCGCTCGGTAAAACTGCTGGCAGAGCTGAAAGCGATGCAGGCGCTGTTTGGCAGTGTTCACGACCGGTCGGTCGCCAGTCAGTTATTGGCGGCCCTGGCCAGAGGAGCTACCCGGGCCGTATACCGGGATATTGGCCTATTGCTGGGCTGGCAGGGGAGAGGTGAACAAGCCGCTCGCGAACAACTGAAGCCGCAATGGAAGCAATGCAGGCAGGCGGCTAAACGCTGGCTGGAAGCCTGAGACACAAATTCTGCTATGGAAATGATAACAGCAATATTCGCAGACAGAGGTGAATGCTATTGAAAACTCCAGCTCTTTCGCCGGCGCAGTCCGGAACCGTAATTATCGATTCCGCTAACTCCGGTTCTGTGCTGTACGGTCCGTTCTTGTTTTCCGTCAGCGGCGCGCTGCGCCCGTTTATCGACTGGCTGAATGCGAACTGTCATCCCTATGGGCGGATTCTTTCCCTGTGGAGTCCCGGCTCGCGTGAATTCAGCGCAGCCTGGATGTTCTTGGGCACCAATGATCCGCAAGGCTTCTGGAGCCTGCAGGAAGCTTTTTACCCGATGGCTAACTTGCTCTAAGGGCGATTCAAAAAAATGGCGGTGGACAGGCTCTGTCCGGTACTTTTGTCATATTTGTCGAATACTATTGAAACACAGAGAGCTTTGTGTGCTGACTGTCGGCAATATTGTTTACAAATATACATAAAAATACTTTAATTTTGAGATATGTATACAACCGGGAATGGTAATTTTGGCAGGAAATCCAAAGCTGAAGTCGAATACCTATCCACTATTATGGTGAAAACCATAGTGAAAGCATTCGGGGGGAGGCGGGACGTGTTCCTGGTAGGTCCAGACTAATTTTGGAGGGAAGATCAATGATGAAAACAAGCAAATGGATTGCGTTGGCATTGGTGGCTGTTTTCGCCCTGGCATTAGCCGGCTGTGGCGGCACAGACGCCAAAAAGGATGACGTGATCAAGATTGGCCATGCCGTAGCTCTGACCGGCGACTCCTCTATGTGGGGGATTTCTGAGAAAAATGCGCTCGAGATGGAAATTGAAAAAATTAACGCTGCCGGCGGTGTTTTAGGGAAAAAGCTGCAGCTTATCGCCTATGATACCCGGGCTGACGCGACCGAGGCTGTCAATGTGACCAAACGGCTGGTCAGCCAGGATAAGGTATCTGCGATAATCGGCGGAGCCCAAAGCGGTGTTGCCATCGCGATGAGCTCAGTGACCGAACCGGGCAAGGTGCCGCTGGTTGGCACAACCCCGACCAATCCGAAGGTTACTGTTGACGACAAGACAAACAAAGTCCGTCAATATTCTTTCCGCACCTGCTTTATCGATCCGTTCCAGGGAACGGTTGCCGCGCAATTCGCGGTGAAGGAACTGAACGCCAAGACTGCGGCTGTGGTTTATGACGTAGGTTCCGACTATTCTTCCTGGCTGGGGAAATATTTTGTTGCAGAATTCACCAAACAAGGCGGCAAGATTGTCAATAATGAAGCGTTCCGTTCCGGTGAGCTGGACTTCCGGGCGATTCTGGGCAAGGTCAAGCAATCCAATCCGGATGTGCTGTTTATTCCCACCATGCAAAAAGAAGCCGCTTTGGTGATGAAACAAGCCCGTGACCTGGGTATTACCGGCAAATTCCTCGGTGGTGACGGCTGGGGCAGCCCTGACCTGATCACTTTGGGCGGATCGGCTGTCGAAGGCGCGTATTTCGTTAACCTGGCCAGCTTGGACGATCCGGATATCCAGAAATGGATTGCCGACTATAAAGCGAAATACAAACAAGAGCCGGTACTGCCAAACCCGGTTATGGCGGTAGACGGATTGCTGGCTGTTGTTGATTCGATTAAGAAAGCCAACAGCACCGAGCCTGCCAAAATTGCCGAACAACTGGCAAAGGTCAAAGACCTGCCTGTGCTGACCGGCAAGCTGACCATTGATCCTGCTACGCATAATCCGTTGAATAAGCCTGCGGTTATGCAGGAAGTCAAAGGCGGCAAGTTTGTGTTTAAATCGAAGGTTGTTACTGAGTAAGAAGACGGCCGTGTCTTGAACCGCCAAAACGCCATGCGCACTGGGTGCGCCGCCAAAGGGAATATCGTGCGCGCACATTGTGCGCATCCTTCGTTCTCTTTGGCGCAGGCGCAAAGCGCCTGTAGCGTTTTGGCGGTTCAAACACTGTCTTGGTTACTTTACAGATTATCACCATAGTTCTTTCTGATCGGTGTTTCACGATTGGTCACATGGCCGAGGGGGATTTTATGTTCATACAAACACTTGTTACCGGACTGGCGATTGGAGGCATTTATGCCTTGATGGCGGTGGGTTATTCGCTGGTTTTCAGTATATTGAACTTTAGCAATTTTGCTTATGGTTCGGTCATTATGCTGGGAGCCTATGCCGGATACTATATCTTGACGCAAATGGGCCAGCCACTGTTTGTCGCCGTGGCCGGATCGATTGTGTTCGCAGCAATTCTGGCTTTTATGAATGAGAAAATTGCCTACAGCAGTCTGCGCCGCCGTAATGCTCCATCCTTATATTTTATGATCAGTGCCATGGGGACAGCGATCTTTCTGGAAAATCTCGTGTATGCCACGATCGGTTCGCGCTTTTACGCGTTTCCTGAGGTGCTGACACGTCAGAATATTAATTTTCTCGGTACTTCTCTGGGTATTTTGGATGCGTTTGCAATTGTTTTTTCCGCTATTGCCATCTATGGACTGCATTGGTTTTTGCAAAACAGCAAGCTGGGGATTGCGATACGGGCCGCCTCCTATGATATGCAGGTCAGCCAGATCAACGGCGTCAATATCAGCCGCCTGATTGGCCTGGTGTTTCTGCTTGCCGGCGCATTGGCCGGCATCTCCGGTGTCTTTTTAGGAATGAAATATATGGTCTATCCCACCATGGGATGGATTACGAATAAAGCCTATATCGCCGCGGTCATCGGCGGCTTGGGGAGCCTGCCCGGCGCGGTCGTCGGCGGGCTGCTGTTAGGCGTCCTGGAGACCTTTATCTCTGCCTATGTTTCTTCCGCCATACGCGATGTATTCAGTTTTTCGCTATTGGTAGTGCTTCTCTTGGTGCTGCCGTCCGGTCTGTTCGGCAAATATCTTGAGGAGAAGGTGTAGTATGTTTGAATACTTTAGCGGTGTTCTGACGTTCAGTCTGATTTATGTCATTTCGACTGTCGGTCTGGCCATTTTTACCGGCTTTACCGGATTGTTTTCGCTGGGACATGCCGCGTTTGTCGCCATTGGCGCGTATACTGCCGGGATTCTTACTTATTTTTATGAGGTGAATTTCTGGCTGGCGTTGCTGTCTGGCGGGGCGATGTCCGGCCTGGTTGGCATACTGATCGGCTATCCGACCCTGAAGGCCAAGCTGCGCAGCGATTATTTCGCTATTGCCACTGTCGGCTTTGGTGAAGCGGTGCGGGTGTTATTGGAAAACCTGGATATCACGCAGGGAGCCCGCGGGCTGCCGGGGATTGCGCTGCATACCGATCTGCCTACCGTGCTGGTTGTCGCCGTGGTCGTGCTGTGGGTGGCGCGGAATTTTGTTCACTCCCGCTACGGGCGTGCTGCCATCGCTGTGCGCGAAGACTTTACCGCCGCGGAAATGATGGGGATTAATCTGTTTAGTGTCCGGATGCGCTCACTGGTGTTCAGCGCAGTCACCGCTGGTTTGTCAGGCGGCCTGTTTGCTCACTATGTTTCGTTTATTCAGCCCTCGATGTTTACCGGCGCGCTTTCCACCCAGCTGACGGCCGGCGTTGTTGCCGGTGGCATGGGCAGCCTGACCGGACCGGCTCTGGCGGCGATCGTCTTTGTGGCGGTGCCGGAGGCGCTGCGGGTCGCCAGTATGTGGCGGCTGGTCGCTTACGGCTTTTTGCTGGTGGCGATCATGGTATTCAGGCCGCAGGGCTTATTCGGACACCAGGAGCTCTCCTGGAGCACCTGGAAAAATCTGTGGAAGAGGCTGCGGTCCTTTGGGACCAGGCCCTGTTGAGGTGACGTATGGAAGTCCTGTGTCTTGACAGGTTAGGAAAACGGTTTGGCGGGATTGCCGCCTGTGATCATATTAGCTTTACCGCTGATCGCGGTCAGATTGTCGGCCTGATCGGACCGAACGGAGCCGGCAAAACCACTGTGTTCAATTTAATTACCGGAGTATACCGGCCGTCTGACGGCAGTATTCGTTTTGCGGGAGACCGGATTGACGGTCTGTCGCCTGACGACATTGTTGCCAAAGGGATTGCCCGTACCTTTCAAAATATTCGCTTGTTCCGCAGCTTGTCCGCTTTGGAGAATGTCTGCATTGCGGTTGACCGGGTGGCTGAATACGGTTTGCTGCAAACGCTGCTGCGCTTGCCTAAGGTGCTGCGCAGCGAGACCGAAACCCGGCGTCAGGCCATGGAATATTTGGATGCTCTGGGCTTGGCCGACAAAGCGCATGTGCGGGCTGACAGCCTGCCATACGGCCTGCAGCGCAAGCTGGAAATCGCTCGGGCGCTGGCACTGAAGCCGCAGCTGCTGCTGCTGGATGAACCGGCCGCCGGCATGAACCCTGAGGAATCCGGCGAACTGGCCAAGCTTATCCGGATGGTGCATGACCGCTACCAGTTGACAACACTGTTGATTGAGCATCATATGGATGTGGTAATGCAGTTATGTGATAAAATCGTGGTGCTGAACTTTGGTCAAAAGCTGGCTGAAGGAACAGGCGCGGAGATTCAGGTAAATCCGGAAGTACTCAGAGCCTATTTGGGCTCAGGCGAAAGGGGCAAACGGCGTGCTCGAGGTTAAAGGACTATCGGTGAAATACGGGCAAATCGAGGCGCTGCGCGATATCAGCCTGACGATTCAGCCAGGCCGGATTATTGCTGTGGTTGGCGCCAACGGCGCCGGCAAATCGACACTGATGATGACACTGGCCGGTGTTTTGCAGCCGGCTGCGGGCAGCATCTGCTTTGAAGGCAAGCCGCTGCCGCGCCAGCCGCATGCAGTATTGGCGTTGGGCATCTGTCTGGTGCCGGAACGGCGGCGGCTGTACGCTAACCTGACGGTTAAGGAAAATTTGCAGATGGGCGCATTTTTGCGTAACGATAAGCAAGGTATTGCCGATGACCTGGAAGCAATGTATGCGTTATTTCCGGTTCTGAAGCAGCGGCTTAAGCAATATGCCGGCACCCTGTCCGGCGGTGAGCAGCAGATGGTGGCCATTGCCCGCGGGCTGATGTCCAGACCGAAGCTGCTGCTGTTGGATGAACCCTCGCTGGGGCTGGCGCCGCTGTTAGTGGAAAGCGTGCTGGACGCGGTGGTCGATATCTGCTCACGCGGCACGACAATCCTGCTGGCTGAACAAAACGCGAATCAGGCGCTGGAAATGGCGGATGACGCCTTTGTACTGGAAACCGGCCGGATCGTTCTGTCCGGCTACGGTCCCGAGCTGGCGGAAAACCCGCTGGTGCAGCAGGCGTATTTAGGGATAAAGAATTGATGGTATAATAAAGAGTCCTGAGGGAAGATTGTTTCACTGCGTTCGCAATGACAGGGAACAGTTGTGATTTGATAGTAGCTCCGTAACATCCTTAGGAATGGTTTGCTTGCGGGGGGTAAAAAGATAAGAAGCTGGAGCATTTGCTCCAGCTTCTTTAGCTTTAGTATACAATCCGTACCGGTTTTCTCTCCTGATAATATACCGGAATCAAACCGCAGGCTTCGGCCATCTCCAGGCCGGTTTGCAGCCCTTTGCCGATATTTTGCTGCTTATGGGCGTCAGAGCCGATGGTAACAAAGCGGCCGCCCAATTCGCGGAAACGGTGATATACCGGCAGCAGCGCTTCTACAGCTTCCGGCATCCAAAGGCGGCGGGTGTTGATTTCAATGGCTTGGTCGCGTTGGGCCAGTTGTGAGAGCACTAAATCAATATCGGTTCGAAAATCCAGGAAGTACAGCTCAGGATCGTCAAAGCGGGCATAGCGGCAGATGTAATCAATATGCCCCAGGCTGTCAATAAAATCATACTGCTCAAGGCAGGTAATCATCGAATTAAAATATTGCCGGTACACTTCTTCTTTAGTCCGGTTATGACAAAACGATTCATGAGCGACGTCCAGATTATCGACAACATGAATGGAGCCGATAACAAAATCAAACGGGTGATTGGCGACAATATCGCGATTGGCGTCTACACAGTCATCGCGCATGCCGACTTCAATGCCTAACAGCAGTCGATCACTGCGGCGAGGCCCATAGGTCTCAAAATAATCGTTGACGTCAAAGGTGAAGGCTTCCGGCTCAGGATAAGCAAGATCCATGTGCTCGGTGATAATGATACCCAAATTGAGCTCCCTGGCCCTCTCCTCCGCCTCATCCAGCGTCATGCGTGAGTCAGTGGAAAAACGGGTATGCATATGCGTGTCAAATAACATGAAGGATTTGTCCTCCTGATTGTATAATCGATGTTGACGTTTAGTTCTACATGGAAGGAGAATATCCTGCTTGCGGTTTGATTCTTATCGATGAAGCAGCCTGAGCAGGCGGCTTTGTCGATAAGAAAAAGCAAGCAGTTTTGGATTTTAGAGGATTGAGACCATCGGACGGTGTTCCTTTTTGCATCGACCAAAAAGGAACCAAAAAGTCTAGGCCCAATCTTCCAAAAGCCTTGAAAACCTACCGGCTTGCTAAAATCCCTAAACTCGCTGCGCTCAGACAACGGGATTTTTAACGCAAGCCGATAGGATTTCATCCTGCGGAGCGGCTTTTTACAGAACGGGCCGGGGGAACGGAGATTAACTAAGAGAGAGGCAAGGTTACGGAAGTGTCCCTGGAGAAGATTGCTTTACTGTGTTTGTAATAACATGAATAGGTTATCATCGCGAGCGAAGCGTGGCGATCTTCTTTTCAAAAAATCATAAGGCCAGCCATTTTGCGTAGCAAAATGGCTGGCCTCTTTGTGCAGGCGCGCAGCGCCCTTCGTGTTCTTAGTGGTTAAAACCGTACTCTTACCGAGTACCCAAAATTTCGCCGGTGGAGACGGCGGCTTGGGCGGCGGCGAGGCGGGCGATGGGGACACGGTAAGGCGAGCAGCTGACAAAGTCGAGGCCGATCATGTGGCAGAACTCGACTGAGGACGGTTCGCCGCCGTGCTCGCCGCAAATGCCGACAAGCAGGTCTGGTTTCGTCTGGCGGCCGCCTTCGACAGCCAGCTTCATCAGCTTGCCGACACCCTTGCGGTCAAGCACAATGAAGGGGTTTTCTTTCAGGATCTTGTTGTGGAGGTAATCGCTCAGGAATTTGCCTTCCGCGTCATCACGGCTGAAGCCCAGAGTTGTCTGGGTCAGGTCATTGGTGCCAAAGCTGAAGAAATCAGACGCGACAGCCAGCTCATCAGCCAGCAGGGCGGCGCGCGGCAGCTCGATCATCGTGCCGGAGGTGTAGTGGAATTGGACATTTTCGCGCTCCATGACTTCCCGGGCGATCGCGTCAATGCGTTCTTTAAAGAATTTCATTTCGTTGACATCGATGGTCAGCGGGACTTCAACCTCCGGATGCGGCTTCAGGCCTTCCTTGGTCAGTTGGGCGGTGGCGTTGAAAATAGCGCGGACTTGCATATCATAGACTTCCGGGAAGGTGATGCCAAGGCGGCAGCCGCGATGGCCGAGCATCGGGTTGAATTCATGCAGGCTGCGGACTTTTTTCAGCAGCTCGTTCTTTTCCTCCAGCAGCCTGGCGTCCCTGCCGGTCACGCGCAGCTCGGTGGTTTCGATGACCAGCTCTTCCTGGCTGGGCAGGAATTCATGCAGCGGCGGATCCAGCAAGCGGATGCAGACCGGATAGCCGTCCATTACCTTGAGAATTCCGTAAAAGTCCTGCTGCTGCATCGGCAGCAGGTGAGATAAGGCTTCTTCCCGCTGTTCAAGCGTTTCAGCCAGGATCATCTGCTGTACATACGGCAGGCGGTCCTGGGCCATGAACATGTGCTCCGTGCGGGTCAGGCCAATGCCTTTGGCGCCAAATTCACGGGCTTTCGCGGCGTCCTCCGGCGTATCGGCGTTGGCGCGGACCTCCAGCCTCTTCAACTCGTCGGCCCAACTGAGAAACTCCATGAATTCTTCGGACAGCTCAGGATCTTTTAATACGACAGCGCCAAGGATGACGCGCCCGGTTGAGCCGTCAATCGAGAGTGGTTCGCCCTCTTTGATGGTATTGTCGCCAACCCGGACTGTCTTGGCGGTATAGTCTATTTTCAGCGATTCGCAGCCGCAGACGCAGGGTTTACCCATGCCGCGGGCAACCACCGCCGCATGGCTGGTCATGCCGCCCCGGCTGGTCAGAATGCCTTGCGCGGCAACCATGCCGTGAATGTCGTCAGGTGTGGTTTCCGTGCGGACAAGCAGGACCTTCTGGCCGTCTTTTGCCAGCCGTTCGGCATCATCGGCGTCAAATACGACCGCGCCGTACGCGGCGCCAGGCGATGCGGGCAAGCCGGTGGCGATGACATTGACGCGGGCTGTCGCATCAATCTGGCGGTGCAGCAGTTGGTCAAGCTGAGCCGGTTCCACCATCAGAATCGCGTCTTGCTTGCTGACCATGCCTTCAGTCACCAAATCGTGAGCGATTTTTACCGCTGCCTGGGCGGTGCGTTTGCCGTTACGGGTTTGCAGCATATACAACTTCTTGCGCTCAATGGTAAACTCAATGTCCTGCATGTTTTTATAGTGCTTTTCGAGCAGCCGGGCAGTACGGGCAAATTCCGCGTATGCCTCCGGCATTTCTGTTTTCAGTTCAGAGATGGGGCGCGGCGTGCGGATGCCGGCAACAACGTCTTCACCCTGTGCATTGGTCAGGAATTCGCCATACAGCACATTTTCACCGGTGGACGGGTTGCGGGTGAACGCGACGCCGGTACCGCTGTCATTGCCCAGATTGCCAAACACCATGGATTGTATGTTAACGGCTGTGCCCAGATCATGATCAATTTTATTAAGCTTGCGGTAAATGACGGCGCGATCGTTATTCCAGGAGCGGAATACGGCTTCAATAGCCATGGTCAGTTGTTCCATCGGGTCTTCGGGGAAGGGGTGGCCAGCGGTTTTCTGCACCAGGGCTTTATACTGGTCAATGACTTTGCGCAGGCTTTCTGCGGTTAATTCCTGATCAAAGGTAACGCCTTGGGCCCGTTTCTGATTGTCTAACAGAATTTCAAATTCATGCTTCGGGATCTCCAAGACGATATCGGAAAACATTTGGATAAACCGGCGGTACGCGTCGCAAGCAAACCGTGGGTTGTTCGTGTTGGCAATCACCGCTTGCAGGGTTGCTTCATTGAGGCCCAGATTGAGAATGGTGTCCATCATCCCCGGCATGGAGAATACGGCTCCGGAGCGGACGGATACCAGCAGCGGGTTTTGCGTGCAGCCTAGTTTTTTGCCGGTTTTTTCTTCGATGACAGCCAGGTTTTTCTTGATCTCATCCAGGAGTCCGGCCGGCAGCTGTTCCCCTTCACGGTAATATTCTTTGCAGGCTTCAGTTGTGATCGTCATTCCGGGAGGCACCGGCAGGCCGATATTGGTCATTTCCGCCAGATTAGCGCCTTTGCCGCCTAACAGTGACCGCATCTCCGCTTTGCCTTCATTAAATAAATAAACATATTTTTTCATGCTTGACTCTCGACTCCTTTGCGATAAATTTCTTCTATTCTGGCCGCGGTTTCTTCAACCGCCCGGTTAGTCACGTCAATGATCGCGCAGCCGACCCGGCGCATGATCTTATAGGCGTAATCAAGCTCCTCATGAATCCGCTCCAGGTTGGCATAATCGACAGACGTGGATAAGCCCATGGTTTTCAGCCGCTGCTTACGGATTTCATAGAGAATCTGGGGCTGCAGAACAAGACCGACAATTCGGTGGGCAGGCATTTTAAAGATTTCATCCGGGGGGGAGATTTCCGGTACCAGCGGAATATTGGCTGTCTTAAATCCGCGGGTTGCCAGAAACATCGAGAGCGGGGTTTTGGTACTGCGCGATACGCCGATGATGACGATATCCGCCTTTAACAAGCCACGCTGCTGTTTGCCGTCATCGTATTTAACGGCAAAATCAATGGCCTCAATCTTGTCGAAATAGGCCTTATCCAGCCGGCGCACCAAGCCGGGCTCAAATTTGGGCTGGTCCGGGGAGACCGTCCGGATGGCGTCTATTACCGGTCCCATGACATCGACGGCAGGCACTCCGGAAGCCTTTGCCTTACCGGCGAGAAAATCACGCAGCTCGGGATCGACTATCGTATAAATGATAGCACCGCCTGCTCCCTGGGCTTCAGCAATCGCGTCCTCCGCATCCGCGTGGGTACGGATATACGGAACACGCCGGATGTCGATATTGCCTGAGTTAAACTGGCTGGCTGCGGCTTTGACCACGACTTCGCCGGTTTGACCGATCGAATCGGACACAACATAAACGACAGGTACATTCGTTACAGATAGATTAATAAGAAGCCCTCCTTTCTGCGTTCGTGCTTGCTTCGGCTTGTTATCCTTCGCACAGCCTGTAAGACCCCGCCCTCTTAGGTCGGGGATAAACAGGCTGTAGCTCGAAGTAAATTCGACTAAACTTCAGGTGGAGTTAAAACTCCATCTGAAGCAAGTCTCCATTTATCTGCCAGCCAACTGGACGAAAAGGCGGGCAATATTGGTTTTGGTAAACCGGCCGATGACCTGGAATCTTTCTTTGTTGTCAACCCGCTGGGGGACAACCACAGGCAGAGAATCGACCTGTTGATTAATCAGCTTCTCCGCCGCCCTGGCGACAGATTCCCCGGGCGATGTGACAATCACATTCGGCATCCGGGTCATCACGACATTGGTGGGGAGTTTTGCCAGATCCTGGCCGCCCATGGCAGCCTTCAACAGGTCTTTGCGGGAGACGATGCCTTCAAGATAGCCGCCTTCGGATACGACGATCAAGGTACCGACATCCTCGATAAACATGGTGACAATGGCATCATATACAGAAGAATTTTCTTTCACGACAATCGGTTGCGAGTGAGCGTCCTCTACCGAGATATTGGCAAGCAGTGTGGCAATAAAATCGGTTGGCTCTTTGCCGGTGCAATAGTAGCCGACCCGGGGACGGGCGCCAAGCATGCCTGACATCGTGAGAATGGCGAGATCAGGACGCAATGCCGCGCGGCTGAGTCCTAGCTGACCGGCAATTTCCGTTCCGGTAATCGGGCCATGCTGTTTGACAATATCCAGGATAGTTTCTTGCCGCTTGGAGAGTTCGATAATTTTCACCTTCTTTGCATAAGAATCGGCGTGCTGTTGTAAGACAAATAGTATAGCTGAATAGACAAAAGAAGTACTCTATTTATTATATATACTATACTCAAATGAAAATACCTGCTGAAAAGGTACTGTTAAATGCACGCAGCAACCGAAAAATTTCCGGCGGCGGCAACAGGGAATTGGGCCGGGATTGTTGAATATATCATAGAGGTGGTAAGTATGTATTATCTGCCAAATCATTCAACCGATCCGTATTTTAACCTGGCGCTGGAGGAAACGATTTTCCATACGGCACAGCCGGGAGAAACGTATATTCTATTATGGCAGAACTCGCCATCTGTTATCATCGGAAAGCATCAAAATACTGTCGCGGAAATAAACGGCGAGTTTATTCGCCGCCATGGTGTTCAGGTTGTCCGCCGCATGACCGGCGGCGGGGCGGTGTACCATGACCTGGGCAATTTGAATTATTCATTTATTCAGCCTGCCGGTGGACAAGTGGCGCCGGATTTTAAAAAATTCGCCCAGCCGGTGGTGGCTGCTCTGGTTAAGCTGGGTGCGGCGATCGAATTCAGCGGCCGTAATGATTTGGTCCTTGACGGCAAGAAATGCTCCGGCACCGCCCAATGGCTGAAGGACGGCAAAGTCCTGCATCATGGGACGCTGCTGTTTGATGTCAACTTAGATCACCTGGAAGCCGCCTTATCACCTGATCAGGAGAAGATCGCTTCCAAAGGGGTTGCTTCAGTGCGCAGCCGGGTGACCAATATCAGCGGCCATTTGTCAGAGCGGCTGACAGTACAGGCGTTCAGGGAAACCCTGCTTGCCTGTCTGGCGGAGGGTCAGCCGCTGGTCGAGCGGGAGCTTTCCGCTGAGCAAATTTCTGCCGCCGCCGCGTTAGCCGAATCGCGCTACCGAACGTGGGACTGGAACTATGGTCAGTCCCCGCCTGCGAATTTCAGGCGGGGCAAGCGCTTTGCCCAGGGTAAGGTAGAGGCGTGGCTGAATATAGTGAACGGGCGTATCCGTGAGGTGACCTTCTACGGCGACTTTTTCAGTGCCGGTGACCCGGCCCGGGTAGCTGCGGCCCTGGTTGGCCTGCGGCATGAACACAGTGAGCTGGCGGCAGCGCTGGCTTGTCTTGATGTGCCGCAGCATTTCGGCGGCATCAGCCAGGAAGAATTAATCGAGGTATTATTATGAGGACTGAAGCCTTTTTGTGCTTCAGCCCTTTTTTTATCCGATCAGAAAGGATAAGTTCCCTTAGCCTTTCTGCCTGGATAACGCAACTAGTACCTTGTCAGTCCTAAAACGGTAGAATAATGGCGAGATTATTTTACGCAAGGCAAGGCGGAGAATGGAGGAATACCGGGAGTATTCCGACTGACGACAACGAAGGCTTGCACAAAATAGGCCGTCAGTATTCACTGGATTAGGGCTGACAAGGTACTAGGGCCTCTGCTTGCGTCTAAAGACTTGGCACAAGCCAAGTTTTGTTTATCCGTGTTGCTCCTGCGGCAGCCTTGTCCGGTCATGCTGCGGGCTTAACAATACCTCAACGTTAACAGCAGGATTTTTCCTAATATGTGGTGAATTTTACTATTAACGGATTGAAGGGAGATCATAGCATGGTGCCTCTCTTTAGTAAAGACGAACTCTATTTATTTAATAAAGGCCGGCATTTTGCCAGTTATCAGACGCTGGGAGCGCATCTGGCGAAAATCGACGGCGTGGCGGGCGTCCGGTTTGCGGTGTGGGCGCCGAACGCGGCTGCCGTCAGTGTGGTCGGTGAGTTTAACCACTGGCGGAGCGGTCATTCACCAATGATCCGGCAGGGGGAATCCGGAGTCTGGGCTCTATTCATTCCCGGATTGTCAGCCGGTGCAGTGTATAAATACTTGATCGAAACCAAGCAAGACAGCTTTTTGAAGGCAGACCCTTTCGCGTTTTTTGCCGAACGCCGACCGCAGTCCGCATCGGTTGTGGCGCAGTTGGCAGGCTATGACTGGCAGGACGCACAGTGGCGGAGCCGCCGGCAGGGGCAACTGCTCGATAAGCCGGTCAACATCTATGAAGTCCATCTGGGGTCCTGGCGGCGGGCGTCTGACGGCGAATTGCCCAGCTATCGCGAGTTAGCTCAAACGCTGCCCGCCTATGCGGCAAAGCTGGGCTATACCCATCTGGAGCTTATGCCGCTGGCTGAGCATCCGTTTGACGGCTCCTGGGGTTATCAGGCAACCGGTTATTTCGCGGTGACCAGCCGCTATGGCACACCGCAGGAGTTTATGGAATTTGTCGATGCCTGCCACGCGCAGGGGCTGGGGGTTATTTTAGACTGGGTGCCCGGGCACTTTTGCAAGGACGCTCATGGCTTACGGCTGTTTGACGGCACCGCCCTGTATGAAAGTCCTAATTCGCTGCGGGCTGAAAACCGGCAATGGGGAACGACAAATTTTGATCTGGGCCGTTCGGAAGTGCAGAGCTTTTTAATTTCCAATGCCCTATTCTGGTTTGACGTATACCATATTGACGGCTTGCGGGTTGACGCGGTGGCGAATCTGCTGTATCTGGACTATGGCCGTCAGCCGGGCGAATGGGCGCCCAACCAGTTTGGCGGCAGGGAGAATCTCGAGGCGGTCGCGTTCCTGCGTACCCTGCATGAAGCGGTGTTTGAGCGCTTTCCCGATGCGTTGATGATTGCCGAGGAATCGACGGCCTGGCCGCTGGTCACGGCCCCGGCCTTTGCCGGTGGACTGGGCTTTAATTATAAATGGAATATGGGTTGGATGAATGACATATTGCAGTATATGGAAACCGATCCGCTGCTGCGCAAGGGGCTGCATGACAAGCTCACCTTTTCGCTGATGTACGCGTTTTCCGAGAACTTTATTCTGCCGTTGTCTCACGACGAAGTGGTTCATGGCAAAAAGTCCTTAATCGATAAAATGCCGGGGGATTACTGGCAGAAGTTTGCGAACCTGCGGGCCTTCTACGGGTTTATGATCGGGCATCCCGGCAAAAAGCTGCTGTTTATGGGCGGCGAATTCGGACAGTTTATCGAATGGAATGAAGCCCAAGGCCTGGACTGGCATCTGCTCGGTTATGACCTGCATCAGAAGCTGCATACCTATGTGGCCGATTTGAACCATTACTATCTGCGGCAGCCTTGCTTTTGGGAGCAAGACTGCGGCTGGGCGGGCTTTGAGTGGATTAACTGCCAGGACAGCTTACGGAGTGTGATTTCACTGTTGCGGCGTGACAGCAAGGGGAATGTCAAGCTGATGATCGTCAACTTTACCCCGGTGGTGCGGACTGCTTACCGGGTCGGTGTGCCGCAGCGCGGAAAGTACATAGAAGAGTTTACCAGTGATTTAGAAGCATACGGCGGTTCAGGCATACGCAACACCGGTATTCTCCGCAGTGAGCCGGTTCCCTGGGATGAGCGCACTCATTCCGTGGTTGTTGATTTGCCGCCGCTGTCGGTTATCGTGCTGGCTCCGATGGAGTGATGTGTGTTGAAAAAACAGGAGGTGGATGAGCATGCGAAAAGAATGTGTAGCCATGATTCTGGCGGGCGGGCAAGGCTCCCGTTTGGGGGTGCTGACAAAACGCCTGGCAAAACCGGCAGTGCCGTTTGGCGGGAAATACCGGATCATTGACTTCCCACTGTCGAACTGCAGCAATTCCGGAATTTATACGGTAGGGGTACTGACACAGTACCAACCTCTTGATCTGCATACGTATATCGGCATTGGCAGCGCCTGGGACCTTGACCGCACCGGCGGCGGGGTATATGTCCTGCCCCCTTTTGTCGGGCAGAAGGGTGGCGAATGGTATAAAGGCACGGCAAATGCCATATACCAGAACGCAGACTTTATTGATATGTTTGATCCTGACTATGTCCTGATTTTGTCCGGAGACCACATCTATAAAATGGATTATTCGCTGATGCTGGAGTTTCATAAGGAAAAGCAGGCTGACGCGACGATTGCCGTGCTGGAGGTGCCATGGGAGGAGGCCAACCGCTTTGGTATCATGGCTACTGACGATGACCGGCAGATTGTGGAGTTTGCGGAAAAACCCAAACAACCGAAAAGCAATTTGGCCTCCATGGGAGTGTATATCTTTAGCTGGGATGTATTAAAGCGGTTTTTGGAGGAAGATGAATGTGACCCGAAATCGGCTAACGACTTTGGCAAAAATGTGATTCCCCGTATGCTGAAGGCTGACCGCCGCCTGTTTGCCTATCCCTTCCAGGGCTACTGGAAGGATGTCGGCACAGTGGAGAGCTTATGGGAAGCCAATATGGATTTGCTGGCAGCCCGGCCTGAGCTCGATCTGCATGATCACAACTGGCGGATCTATTCGGTTAACCCCGCCTTGCCGCCGCATTTTATCGCCAGCCAGGCGCAGGTCAGCAATTCGCTGGTCAGCGAGGGCTGCACAATTTACGGAGAGGTAGACACCAGCGTTCTGTTCCCGGGTGTATCGGTTGCCGCCGGAGCGGTTGTCCGCCATTCGGTCATTTTCCCCAATGCCCGGATTGGCCCGGGAGCGGTGATCGAAAAAACAATCATCGGCAGCGACTCAGTCATTGAAGCCGGCGTCAACATCTGCTACGACGGCAGTGAGGCTGATGGCATT
>POVV01000601.1_pt1 | contig 21423 bp, 10 predicted proteins | sample 1560271 | NCBI WGS metagenome assembly POVV01 (sample SAMN08337232, study PRJNA429181) | Bioreactor metagenome, whole genome shotgun sequencing project. | biome: cows' rumen and soil; feature: anaerobic; isolation source: anaerobic chemostat enrichment culture, galacturonate as sole carbon... | reverse complement strand
AATCATAGCTTGTATCTGAGCCTTTTTTGCCAGAATATCATCGCTGCTAATAGATACGAGGAGTTGTCCTGATGCTACCTTGTCGCCTGGTTTTACATATATCTTCGTTACATAGCCCATCATTCGGGTACTTATATTAGCCGTTTGCTTGGCTGTGACCTCACCGCTAAGGTAAAATCCTTCGTTTGTAGATTGGGCCGGAGAGTAAGCTTCTACTTTTACTATAGTCTTATCTTTATCCTCTAATTTTTCAGAAGAAGAGCAGGAGTAAAGAGTTGATATTCCCACTATTCCTAAAAATGCATTTCTTAAAGTTTTCATATCTATTTATAGGTTTTATTTGTTACTTAGTTTTTGATAAAAAATTGAGGTATGCATCCGTTATATTATACGACATAATAGATTGAGATAGCATAAGTTTTTGTTGAAAGAATTGAGCTTGTGCCATCAATAGATCTGTGGTACTCGCTAAACCTTCTCGGTGACGATTGGAGAGAATACGTAATGCTTCATCTGCTTGTTCCACGCTGGCCTTTTGCTTGTTGATCTCGATTTGGGAATCGTTCAGATCACGTTTGGTTTTATTTAGCTCTAGTTCTTCTTTTTTGATATGCAGGTTGAGCTCTTCTTGTATTTTATCTCGTTGGAATTGTGCCGATTTCATCTTACTCCGGTTTTGATTACCTGAAAATATTGTCCAACTTAGATTTATACCGACCAAATAAGAATCATTCCCAAATTTGAAAGCCTTCGAATCATTCAGGCTATATGAACCAAAAGCATTGATACGTGGTAGGAATGCCATCTTTGAGGATTTTACCATCAAGTTTGTTGCATCTAAAGCTTTGTTTAGTGCCATGATATCGGAACGATAAGACGAAAGTTCTCTGTCTTGATATAGGCTTATATCTTGCAACAACGAATCTGTTGTATATACATCGCTACTTGTTTCCAATCCCATCAGAAGACGCAATCCGTCTGAGGCATTCTGTATATTACTTTCGGCTTTTGCCAATGCTGTTTCAATTGTATTGACTTGTACTTGAGCATTCAGTACATCCGATTTCTGAACTAATCCTTGATTATAAAAATTGGAAACTGATTGATGTATTTGTTTCACATCCGATAACGATTTTTGAAGGATGTTTCGAGCCTGATACGACATTTGTAATTGAGTATATGCCTTTCGTACTTCAAATTCGATGTATTCTTTGGCTCGTTCCGTTTTGTATTTGTAAACCTCTTCTTGTGCTTTAGCTCCTTTACGAGCATAAATCATATCCATATTTAGCAAAGGCATTTTGGCTTCTACCTGAGCACTGTAATTTTGTCTTGCTCCGGGATTATTCAGTTTGGCAGGATCGAAGTCCATCGCAGTAACAGATTCTTGCTGCAATAGAAATCCGAAAGCATTTAGTGGGTTATTTGTACTTAAAGCGGTATATCCAACCGTCACTTGTGGAAGAAAAACGGCATCTGTTTGATGATAATTTGCATTCGCTACTTTTTCATCCAACTCAGATATTTTAACATTGTTGTTATTTTTCACTGCAATCTCTACTGCATCTTTTACCGAAATATGCCGGAGATTCTGCGCTTGCGTTAGAAAACTAACCAGAATCGCACTAATAATAATACTTGCCTTTTTCATTTTATATTTTAATATTATTTATATCAATAAAATGTCTGTTGGAAATAATATCCTTTAGAAATATATTGCAAAGTAAAATATAATTTTCCAAAGAAACAAATTTCCTATGGAAAATATATAGGTGGGTATTATTTGAACTTTCAAATGGGTATGTAAATCAAAAGAATTTATATTTTTATACATTATAAGTTTGTATATATAGATAACTAAAATTTTGTCTTACATCTATTTCTTCTAACTAATAGGGATTCTGAAAAAATCTTATTAGTTTTGTGTAGAAGATTTTCACCACTCTATATGCTTTTATGAGAGCTTTAATTTTTTTGCTTTGTTTTGTTCTGTCTTTGAATGCGTTTTCTGAAAATGAAATAGATTCTTTGTTAACAGTACTGGACAAAACAACACAGAACCGTTCGATATATATAGCCGAAAAGGAAGCTAAAATCAAAAGATTAATAGCTCAACTAGATAATCCGAAAACTCTGGGCGATGAATATAATATTAATGAAAGCATCATATCAGAATACAGATCTTTCCAGTGTGACTCTGCTATAAAGTATATAAATAAAAATATTATAATAGCCGAAAAATTAGGTAATAAAGAATATCTAAATCAGAATAAGTTAGATTTATCATTCATCTTGTGTATCTCAGGACTATTTACTCAGGCTTTGGAAACGCTTAAGGCAATTGAATATGATGAATTACCTATATATCTTAAGTTGTCGTATTGTTGGACATATATCAGGTATTACGAAAATTTAATTAAATATACAGATGACTCCCAATATGAGAGCTTTTATCTGAAAGAAAAGGAAAACTATCGCGAGAGACTTACATCTCTATTGAGCGAAGGCTCGGATATGTATAGTAAGGAAATGGCATTCAAACTTCAAGATGAAGGGCAATATAAAAAAGCCTGTGAGATTCTTCTCAATATATTTAACAAACAAGACTCTCCAACTCATGGATATGCTATGGATGCAATGAGTTTGGCTAAAATATATAAATATATGGGAAATAGCGCAATGGAAGAAAAGTATATGATTCTGGCGGCTATAACCGATACCCAATTAGCAGTCAAGGAGAATGAGGCTCTTCTTGCTCTGGCTATTTATTTGTATGACAAAGGAGATATGAATAGAGCATATAATTATATAAGAATTGCCTTAGATGATGCAAATTTTTTTAATTCTCGTTTTAGAAATACAATTATAGCACGTGTGTATCCTATTATTGAAGATACATATTTATATCGTATCGAACAGCAAAAACAAAATCTCAGAATTTATTCTATTCTCACAAGTTGCTTTGTTGTTGTATTAGGTATTGTTTTATACTTTATTTATCGACAAATTAAAATAGTTTCGAGAGCAAAGAAAAATTTGAAAGCAGCGAATGAACAATTGGCTAGTGTAAATCATAAACTAGACGAGGTTAGTTTAATAAAAGAAAGGTATATCGGTATTTTTATGAATCAATGTGCTATTTATATTGATAAACTGGATGATTTCAGAAAAAATGTAAATAGAAAAATAAAAGCCGGACAGGTTGACGAATTGCTCAAGCAGACCTCATCTTCACGCGATTTAGAGAAAGATGTGGAAGATTTATACACTACCTTCGATATAGCATTTTTTAAGATATACCCAAATTTCGTAGAAGAATTCAATAGCCTGTTGAAAGAAGACGAACGTTACAGATTAGGAAAAAATCAGTTAAATACAGAATTGCGAATTTTTGCACTTATACGTCTTGGAATAAATGATATGGACCAGATCGCTGCATTCCTTCGCTATTCTATTCAGACCATCTACAATTATAAGAGTAAAGTAATAAGAAATAAAGCGATCACAAGTGAAAATTTTGAAGATGAGGTGAAAAAAATAGGAAATTTATCATAAAAATCCTTCCAAAATATTTACCAAAACTCTATATTCTTTTTGATATATCTGTCTCATAAACACTATCTAAACGTTTTTATACTGCCCAAAAAACCTACTTAAAAGCTTACTTAGATAAGCAGATAGAGTCTATCTGCTCATATATTTGCATATATAGTTTTGAGATATTTCGCAACAATGAAAAATCTTTATTCTATATATGGCATAATAAGCCGCCATGAAAAGTTCAATCTATTTTTAATCTAATACATGAAAATGAAAAATCTAATTTTATTTTATCTGCTCTTTCTGAGTGCATCCTTTGCGATAGCTCAGGAAATAACTCCTTTCAAGAATGGCGACCGGGTTGTTTTTCTAGGAAATAGTATTACTGATGGTGGTCATTACCATTCATATATATGGCTTTATTATATGACACGCTTTCCTGAAATGAGATTAACTGTTATGAATGCAGGAATAGGAGGGGATCAGGCTATAGACATGGTTCGGAGACTCGATGGAGACGTATTCAGTAAAAGACCAACCGTTCTCATTACAACTTTTGGTATGAATGATTCGGGATATCTTGAATACAATGGTGACCAGCCTGAAAAATTTGCAGATGAGAAAGTAAAAGCATCTTATGATGCTTATAAACAGATGGAGGCGAGATACAAGAATCTTGTTAATACTAAAATTGTATTGATGGGTAGCTCTCCTTACGATGAAACTGCAAAAATAGAAGGAAATACACCTTTTCGGAATAAAAATAAAGCGATGCTTCGAATTGTTGATTTTCAAAGAGAATCGGCAAAGGCTAATGGCTGGCAGTTTTTTGATCTTAATCAACCAATGACCGCACTTAATAGTCAGTTTCAGCAAAAAGATCCAACATTCACCCTTTGTGGAAAAGACCGTATTCATCCTGATAATGATGGACATATGGTTATGGCTTATCTGATACTGAAAGCTCAGGGATTTGCAGGCAAGGAGGTGTCTGATATGATAATAGATGCACATAGTGCTTCTATTATATCTTCTTCAAACTGTGAAATAACAGATATTAAAAAGACTTCTACAGGTATAAGTTTCAACTATCTAGCAAAATCTTTGCCATATCCAATGGACACGATTGCTCGGGGATGGGAACAGAAAAAGAGTCAGGCTGAAGCTGTAAAAACAGTGCCTTTTATCGAAGAGATGAATAAAGAGATGTTGACAGTGAAAGGTTTGAAGGGCAACTACTGTCTTCAGATAGACGGAGAAAATATAGGAACTTGGTCTTCTGCCGATTTTGCCAAAGGGATTAATCTGGCAACTCTTAATACACCACAGTATAAGCAAGCGCTAAAGGTTATGTTTTTGAATGAAGAACGATGGGAGATCGAAAAACGCTTCCGTGAATATGCGTGGGTAGAATTCAATTTCTTCTTACCAAAAGGTATAACAGATCCTAATACTGAGGAAGCTGTTAAAATTCTGGATGAAAATAAAAGCACAAATATATGGCTAAACATTAGGCGTGACTTGTATAGTAAAGCAAGATACCCGGAAGTAAGAAAGGCATGGCAGGATGAGATGGACTTGCTTCTATCTACTATTTATAATATAAATGCGCCTATTAAGAGAATAATAACCTTAGTGAAAGTTAAATAAGCAGATTGTGTGATTATGTTGAAAACAGGCGTTGTTACTCTACTTGCAGTTCTTCTTTTTTATGGTAATCTTTTTTCCCAGCAGAAAGCATATTTTGTAGACGGGTATCATGGTGGAGTTTATGGACATTATCCGATGTGGGTTACTCAATTCATGGTCGATAAGTTTACCGAGCATCCCGAGTGGCAGCTCGGACTCGAAATAGAGCCTGAGACATGGGATACTGTGAAAGTAAAAGACCCCGTAGCCTATAATAACTTTAAAAATATTGCGACAGATAAAAGGGTCGAATTTACAAATCCGGCTTATGCTCAGCCTTATTGTTACAATATATCAGGAGAAAGTATTATACGCCAGTTTGAATATGGTATAAAAAAGATACATCAACATTTTCCTGATGTTACTTTTACTACCTATTCGGTAGAGGAACCTTGTTTTACAAGTAGCCTCCCTCAGATATTAAAATTGTTTGGTTTCAAATATGCAGTGTTAAAATGCCCCAATACTTGTTGGGGCGGATATACTGCACCTTATGGAGGTGAGTTGGTGAACTGGATCGGTACTGATGGAACTACTATACTCACAGTGCCTCGTTATGCCAGTGAAGAACTTGAAGATAATTCGACATGGCAGACCAAAGCATGGAGTAATTCCGAAGCATATCTTGAGGCTTCTTTCAATGAAGGCATAGAAAATCCGGTTGGGATGTGTTATCAGGATGCAGGTTGGAAAAATGGTCCTTGGTTAGGTTATGGAGCAAATGTTAAAAATAAATCGATATATACTACTTGGAAAAATTACTTCGAGAATATTTCGGACAAAAAAACGAATGATAATTATTACTTCTCACAAGAAGATATGCATGTAAATCTTATGTGGGGTAGTCAGGTCTTACAGAAAATTGCTCGGGAAGTTCGTGTATCAGAGAATAAAATAATTATGGCTGAAAAAATAGCAGCTATGGTAAATATTGACAATGAGTATAATCCTCGTCAACCGATGATAGATGAGGCTTGGCGTACATTGATGATGGCGCAGCATCATGACTCGTGGATAGTACCTTACAACCGTCTCAAAAAAGATCGGACGTGGGCTCAGGAAATCACTTTGTGGACAAACAACACGAATGAAATATCCGATAAGGTGATTGCTGAGGCTGTTAATTCTTACAATCTAGGTAGTAATGCGGACTCTGGAAATAATAGATATATAAGAGTATATAACACTTTAGGAGTAAAACGAACAGAGCTTGTCAAAGCGGTTATTCCCTATAATAAAGAAGGAGAAGTTGTGGTATATAATTCAAAAAATGAAGTATTACCATCTTATTCTCAACAGATAGGCGATTCCTCTTACATATCCTTTCAGGCACAAGTTCCGGCTTTCGGTTATGCAACATTTCTTGTTTTGCATAAAAAGAGTGTAATCAATAAGAATACTTCAGTGCACGTTGATAGTGACGGAAATTATATTCTCGAAAACAATATGTATAGAATAACTCTTGATCCTTCCAAAGGAGGGACAATCAAAAGCCTTATAGCAAAAAGGGAGGATAATAAAGAATATGTAGATAAAGAGAATAAATTCAATCTGGGAGAACTCAGAGGACACTTCTATGACGAAAATAAGTTTTATTCGACAACCGATTCTCGGGCAAAAATATCAGTATTAGAACATAATTTCCTTCGCATAAGTGTCAAAATAGAGGGTGAGATAGCCTCACATCCTTTTGTTCAGATAATTACTTTAACCAATGGGCAAAAACGTATAGATTTTGATCTGACGATAAATTGGAAAAATAATGTTGGGATAGGAGAATACAAGCAGGGACCAAATTGGCGAGATAACAGACGAGCTTTTACGGACGACAGGTTTAAATTGAATGTACTGTTTCCTATAGCTCTTTCATCGTCCACTCTATATAAGAATGCCCCATTCGATGTATGTGAAAGCAAACAGAAAAATACTTTTTTCAATACATGGGACGGAATCAAACATAACATTATACTGAATTGGGTAGACCTTGTACAAAAAGATCAGAAATACGGGTTTGCTATATTTTCTGACCATACCACTTCTTATTCATTAGGAAAAGATTTCCCATTAGCACTCACAGCTCAATATTCGGGTATTGGTTTATGGGGACCTGATTATAAAATTACTCATCCCTTGAAAATGAAATATGCAATAGTTCCACACAGCGGAAAATGGGATCAAGCGAATATATCCATAGAAAGCAATAAATGGAATGAACCTCTAATAACATCTTATCATACAAATATACCGTTGGCTGATAAATCATTTATAAATATAGACAAGCCCGACTATGAAGTAAGTGCTTTTAAAGTCAAGGATGACAATATTCTAATTCGTTTATTTAATGCAGAAGGAGACGGATCGATAAGAAGAATTGCATTCGGATTTCCGGTTGCTGATATAAAAGAAGTTGATTTAAACGGAAATACTATTTCAACAAAGGTTATGGATAATAAGAGTGTATCTATATCTATGCCTCGTTTCGGTCTAAAGACATTATTGCTAAAGAAAGCAAACTAAATAATTAAAGAATATAACCACTTATTATGTATAGATCTATAATAACCTCTATGGCCGGTTTGTGCCTGATAGTAGCAAGCTGTGCTTCAGATGTTAAACCCTTAGAAGATTTTGCCCCATCCGATTATGTTAATCCTTTTATCGGCGCTAGTACAAGTGTCGGTGCTGCCGGAGTGTATCATGGCTTAGGAAAAACTTTTCCGGGAGCAACTACTCCTTATGGTATGGTTCAGGTCAGTCCGAATACGATTACCGGAGGAGATAATAGTCCCGGTTACAGTTATGAACACAAAACTATCGAAGGGTTTGCTTTTACTCAAATGAGTGGTGTGGGCTGGTACGGCGATTTGGGGAATTTTCTGGTAATGCCTACTACCGGCACATTAAAGACGATAGCCGGCAAGGAAGATGGAAGTATCAGAGGATATCGTTCTTCGTACAATAAAGATACAGAAACTGCTGAGGCGGGATATTATTCGGCACAGCTTACCGATTATAATATAAAAGTGGAAGCTACAGCAGCTCCTCATAGCGGAATGTTAAGGTTCACATTTCCCGAAAATAAGCAATCCAGGATACAAATTGATTTGGCTCGCAGAGTAGGAGGAACGTCTGTATACCAATATGTAAAAGTTCTGAACGATAGTACTATACAAGGGTGGATGAAATGTACTCCCGATGGTGGAGGTTGGGGCAATGGAGAAGGTAATGCTGACTATACTGTATACTTTCATGCTCAATTTAGTAAACCTCTAAATAACTATGGATTTTGGAGTGCAGATATTCCTGATAACTGGAAGAGAAAAAGAGAAGAGGTTGTTAGTATTCCTTATCTGAAAAGAGTTTCGGAAGCTTCTATTATCAGAGATAAGAAAGAGCTAGAGGGAAAACACCTTGGTTTTTTTACCGAATTTGAAACTCATAAAGGAGAAGAAATTACATTGAAGGTAGGGATTTCCTTTGTAGATATAGATGGTGCAGAAAAAAATCTTAACGCGGACATAGGAAATAAAGATTTCGATAATATTCGTGCTGAAGCAAAAAAACTATGGAATAATGAATTGAGCCGTATAAAGATAGAAGGAGGGACTAAAGGCGAGAAAACAATATTCTATACCTCGCTTTATCATACAATGATAGATCCGCGTGTCTTTACAGATGTAGATGGGCGGTATATAGGAGGAGATAAAAAGATTCATCAAGCATCAGCTTTCAAAAAACGGACAATATTCAGCGGTTGGGACGTATTTCGCAGTCAATTCCCACTTCAAACAATTATTAACCCCGCACTAGTCAATGATCAGCTAAACTCTTTGATCACATTGGCCGACGAGAGCGGACGAGGGTATTATGAACGTTGGGAAATTATGAATGCATATTCAGGTTGTATGATCGGCAATCCGGCATTGTCTGTTTTAACTGATGCTTACATGAAGGGAATTCGCAATTATGATATCGAGAAAGCATATAAATATGCTATCAATACTTCACAAAAATTTGGTAACGATAAATTAGGTTATACAGGGCCTCCTTTAGGTATTTCTCAAACATTGGAATATGCATATACCGATTGGTGTATCTCTCGTTTGGCAAAAGAGTTAGGAAAAACCGAAGATGAAAGGCTATTCTATGAAAAAGGACAAGCCTATAGGAATATTTTTGATAAGGAGAAAGGTTGGTTTCGCCCTAGACTTGAAGATGGTTCATGGGAAAAATGGCCCGAAAATGCCCGTACCAAAGAATGGTATGGATGCGTGGAATCTAATTCATATCAGCAGGGATGGTTTGTTCCGCATGACGTGCCGGGAATGGTAGAACTAATGGGTGGACGTGATAAAGTAGTGGCAGATCTTACTAGCTTTTTTGAAAAGACACCTGATAATCTCTTGTGGAATGATTATTACAATCATGCCAATGAGCCTGTACATCATGTTCCTTTTCTTTTCAACCGTTTAGGAGCACCATGGCTTACTCAAAAGTGGGTGCGTCATATTTGCAGCAATGCCTATGCAAACAAAGTAGAGGGCATTGTAGGAAACGAAGATGTTGGTCAAATGTCTGCTTGGTATGTGCTTGCGGCATCAGGTATACACCCGGTATGCCCGGGAGATACCCGCTTCGAAATCAGCAGTCCGGTATTTGATAAAATAGAGATTAAGCTCGATCAGGAATACTTCAAAGGAGATAAGTTTACAATCGTAACTCATAATAACTCTCCTAAGAATGTATATATACAGAAAGCTGTGCTGAATGGAACAAATTATAATAAATGTTATATCGACTTTAAAGACATTGTGAATGGTGGATTATTGGAACTTTATATGGGTGATAAACCCAATGAGAAATGGGGCATGTAGATAAATTATAAACCTACTTAATTTAATATCTTATGTATATGAAAAACATTTTCTATTCATTATTTATAATAATGATACTGTATGGAAATTTTTCCTGTAGCGACACCAGTTTCCTCGACGAAACTGTGACCACAGACCTTGATTACAATAAGGTTTTCTCTGACAGTGCGCTGACCGAGGGCTTTCTGAACGAAATCTATCGTGATATAGGATTCGATACCAGAGGCAATCGTTTCAGTAAAAACAATTCTACTCTAGGTGGTCTTCAAACAGCATCTGACGAAGCCGAGTTCAGAACCTCGTCCGAGGTAACGGCCGATTTGCAGTTTGCCATGGGGACTGTCAATCCTGTGGTTATAACTGATGATGCTTGGCGTATACCTTATCAGAACATCAGAAGGGTAAACTTATTCTTCAAAGGGCTAGAGCAAGCTCCTTTGCAAAATAGCAGAAAGTTGCGCCTTAAGGCAGAGGCTCGTTTCTTACGTGCATGGTATTACCATATTCTGATGAAGCATTATGGGGGGGTACCTCTGATTGGCGATACGATTTATGCAGAGGGTGACAAACCTAAAGACATACGTGATACATACGATGCCTGTTTGAAGTATATCGTTGAAGAGTGTAAAACGGCAGAAAAAGATCTGAATGTGAAACCTTCAGGTACATATTATGGACGTGCAGGGGGAGGTGCTTGTAAGGCTTTGATTGCACGTATGAAGATGTATGCAGCCAGCCCTTTATTCAACGGAAACAGTGACCTTGTTGCCGGAACCAATGTCCCGGCAGAGCTTGTCGGTTATCCCGAATATGATAAGGAGCGTTGGAAGGAAGCGATGGATGCAGCTTATAGTTGTTTAGCACTAGGTAGATATCAATTGTATGTACTGAATAATGCAGCCGATCCCGGACATGGATTTTATGCTCTGTTTATGTCATCGGATGCTGCATACCGACCGGGATCTCTCGTCGAATCTATCTTCGAAGATCGTAGCTTAGGACGTGTAGCAAGAGAAACTTGGTTTCAACCACCATCACGAGGTGCGGCAAATAGCGGATTTATATATCAAAATCTGGTTGATGCATTTCCGATGAAGAATGGAAAACCCATTACCGATCCTACATCTGGTTACGACCCAAATGATCCTTATAAGGGACGTGACCCACGTTTTTACAATACAGTAGTTCATGATCAGACTGTTCTCATGATTGGAAATGACGCTTATGCTCCGGTAAATACCTATCTTAATGTAGATGGATCGTCTTCGGGTAAAGATGCTGTACATCAAGGAACACCTACCGGATATTATATCAATAAAATGGTAAATAGACATCTGGCAGCAAACTCTGTTCATGGAGGTCCCGAAGAAACACCTCTTATGCGATTTGCCGAAATATATATGGATTATGCCGAAGCCATGAACGAATATAAGATGGCAAACAGTGGTGAATCTGATCTAGTTCCTGCAAGCGAAGAAACATATACAATTCTGAAAGATATCAGAGCCAGAGGAGGAATTGATGCCGGAGAAGATGGGATGTATGGGTTGAAACCAAATATGACTCGCTTAGAGATGCGTGAAGCTCTTAGGAATGAGAGACGTATAGAGTTTGCAATCGAGGGGATGCGGTTCTTTGATGTGCGACGTTGGAAAATTGCAGAACAAACAGACAATCAGATGATGACGGGTATGGAGGTACAATTGAAAGCAGGAGGAGGTAAGACCTATAAACGTTTTGATGTAAGGCAACGCTCTTTCAGAAAGGCAATGTATTTCTGGCCGATACCATATTCGGAAACATCCAAATCTCCGAACTTGATACAGAATCCTAATTATTAGTAAAGAATACACTTTATTCTAATTCCGTAAACAAAGATTTATCATGAAAAAACTAGCTATAAAAAAGTATTTTATACTTTTTATTATGGTACCACTATTCATTTCTTGCGATAAGTTCAAAGACTCTACCGATTATACAGGGGATGAGCCAGTTAAAGAAATTGCAGGCTCTTGGTACATAACCAAGGCTACAAGAAATGGTTTGGACATAACCAAAATTATGGATTTCAGTAGCTTTAGAATCAACCTAAAGGATGACAATACCTATACCATAGATAATTACCTTCCTTTCTTAGTGCGTCAAGGAGGCACTTGGAATGTAAATGATCCTCAGTATCCTACAAAATTAATATTCCAGGAAGAAGCTTCAGCAGAATCGAATACCTCTGCATTCGAATATCAGACTGTAGGCGGAGAACGACAAATAACTCTTTCTTTTTCGCCGGGCTGCTACAGTAATATTTATTCTTATGTTCTTAAAAAAGTGCCTAATAATTAAAATTGAAAGCCATGAAACTAAAATTGAAGAACAGAATATTGATATATAAAATACTAGGCTGCCTGTTGGTTCTTATTATATTTATTTCTTGCGGTATAGCATGGTATGAAAACCATGGAGATGTATTTAAGGATGAATATCAGAACAATAATTCGCCGATTATCTATAAAACAAATTCAGTGAAAGCGGGTGAATATGCCGAATATATCATGTATGTAAAATGCGCATCAAATTATGATAATGAAACTCATCGGTTGATTGTAGCTCTTAATGTGCCAAAAGCATGGACAGAGGCTAAGTCTGCAATATTGACATGGGAAAATAATGAAGATTTGGGAACCGAATATAAAATGTCCCCAATACCCGAAGGTACTTCTCCTAAAAGCCAACCCGGTCTTACTTGGAGCCAAGCGCTTCTCAATGCTGTGGGGGGACGTAATCCGAATATTTTGGATGATACCCAATGGGTTGCATTTCAGGCTGATGATCCGTGGACAATTTTCAATGGAGGAAATGCATATACCTTATTTGTAAAAGTAAGAATAAAAATAAAGACAGGACCTGACAATTTAAGGGCTAAAATAGGATTCTTTGTCAATTATGACGGCGACGGCATGGGAACAGATGAAGATCGTTGGAAGGTAATGTGGGGAGACTGCTTTGACGTAACCGACGGAGAAGGTGCTGAACCTATCGATTTTTGCCAATATCACTTTTATCAGGCAACGCCGGGTAATGCTACTCAAAATGATATTTTAACATTCAAGTATATCGGTGATTATTATAATAACCCTTTGATAGATGAAACGGATATATACCTGAACGCCAAAGCATATACAGCAGAAGGGAATACGTATACCGTAAATGAGATTTCCGATAAAACAAAATTGGTAAAAGATTCTCAATGGGGAGTCATGTGGAGCAGGACAGTATGGCCCGAAGGATATTTTAGTGTTCCGTCCAACGAGACTATTACGCGTATCGAATACTATTTCACAAACAAAGATGGAAGCCTCTACGTCTCCAAATATGATGATAAGGTGGCGGGAGCTATGGAGCCGGGCTATGAGGAAGAATTGGTACGTCCCGGAAGGCCGATAGAGCCATTCATATACTACTTTGTTTGCAAGTGAAATTAATGTATAAAATTAAAAACAAGAATTTATGTATAATTCAATATATAAAAAAGTAAGCAGGAGTTGCTTTCTGCTTATGGTAGTATTGTTGTTTTGCGGATATGAGGCTGCCTATGCCCAAGAGGATGTGGCAACTAATACCGGTACTTCAGGCTTTTCGGGCATCGTAGTAGATTTATATGGGAAACCTGTGTCCGGGGTAGAAGTATCAGTTAAATCTAGTGTTGGAAAGGTAACTAGCGATGAAACCGGAACATTCACTATCAATGCAGGTACAGGTACTACGCTTATCCTTACGCATCCGGCTTATCTGGTGAAAGAAATTAAAATTTCTAAGGATATGCCAAAAGATAAGGTCTTAAAAATAGGTATGGAAGAAAAGAAACTGAAAAATCCTGAAAATTTGGATATTCCTTACGGAAAGACAGTCTCTAAACAAAGTTATCTTGGTGCAGCTTCTACTATATACACAGATGAGATAACACCTACATTATCCGCTAATATTTTGGGTGCATTAGCGGGAAGGCTTCCGGGATTGTATGTTTCCCAAACCAGAGGATATCGGAATACGTTTACCGATCCGAGTGTAATAACAAATAATTTCATTGGAGCTTTGGCTGATGATTCCAAAGTCGGGTACAATGATAATACACAATACAGTTTTATTATGCGAGGAGCTAATTCTCCAGTTGTCATAGTAGATGGATTTCAGAGCGAATTATTTAACCTCGATATGGAGAGTGTTGAATCTGTTTCTATACAGAAAGATGCTTTATCATCTATGTTTTTAGGGGGACGAAGTTCCCGTGGAGTATTGTATGTGACAACGAAGAAGCCAGAGGGTGAAGGGTTTAAAATTTCATTTACGGGCAGATATGGTATTCAGGAACCGATAAAAACATTAAAACCCCTTCCGTCTTACCAATGGGCATATCTGTTGAACGAAGCCCTTGTGAATGATGGAAAGAAGGGACTCTATTTGGCAAGTGATATAGAATCTTTCCGCAATGGAAGCAATCCAACAGCGTATCCAAACGTAAATTGGAACGACCAGATATTAAAGAGTAGTTCGAATATACAATCCTATAATCTGAATGCTACCGGAGGAAATAAAACAGCTCAGTATTTTGTCAGCTTAGGGTATTTTGGTGAGGATGGATTACTTCGTGAAGATTCTAAAAACAGTTACAATACCAATCTTTCTTACGAACGTTACATGGTGACTTCCAAAATCAATGTGAATGTCTTGAATAACCTGAAAATGAGTGCTACTATAATAGGGCGTATAGAGGAAGGTAATCAGCCGGGAGCCGGATTAAGCAGCATAATGAATGATGTATACAGTCTTCCCGGTGGAGTTTACCCGATCTATAACCCGAATGGATCTTATGGAGGTAACAATAATTATCAGAATAATCTGATGGCGAAAACCATAAGTTCAGGTTATATAAAAGATATGATGCGTGACGGATATGGCAATATTGTTATCGATCACGATATGTCTTGGCTTGCTGAAGGCTTATCGGCTACAGCCGTTGGAAATGTTTCTTCTCAGAGCCGTAGTGCTTTGTTTCGTAATAAGCAAGAGCCAGTGTATCAATATATCCCATATTCCGACGGATCGGGAGGTGATTATGAACGTTTTGGTTCTATTGTAACTCAGAAAAATGATTTTGTTGGAGTTTCTAATTTTCAACATTTTTTCGGTCAGGTTGCTCTCAATTATAAAAAGAAGATAAATACAGTACACTCTATAGAAGGAAATGTGTCTGCAGATATAAAACAAGTCTTGGATAACTATCAATTGCCTGAAGTACCCGCCAATATCAATGGTGAATTTAAATATAATTATGGAGATAAATATTTTGCCCAGGCAGCAGTATCACAGAGTTACCTCAACAGATATGCGCCGGGTAAGAGATGGGGTACTTTCTATGCCTTTGGTTTAGGCTGGGATATTAGCAAGGAAACATTTATGCAATCTGTTGACTGGGTTAATAAACTAAAGTTGCGTGGAGTATTCGGTGAAACCGGAAACAGTATAAGCCGTAGCAATTATTATACCTGGAGGCAACAATATGACACTGATATCAATGCAGTTGCAAGCACTTCTTATCCTCAAGGATCGAGCTATACTTCATGGTATTCTGATCCGGCACTAGGTCTTATCGAAACCAATAATAGTTTGGCTAATCCTAATCTGACATGGGAAAGAGCCTATAAATTGAATCTGGGACTAGACGCCAACTTGTTTAATAATAAATTACAAATTACGGGTGACTTTTATAGTGATAAATATTTTGATCTATTGATGACCAGAGGAAAAAGTATTGAGTTGATAGGTTTGAATTATCCAAGTGAAAATATAGGGAAAGTGCGCTATCAGGGTATTGATTTGTCTGTAACTTATCAGAATAACATCGGTGATTTCAATTATTATGTGACCGGAAATTGGAGTATTACTCAATCCAAGATCCTATTTATGGACGAACAAAATGTTCCTTACGATTATATGCGCAGAACAGGCAATCCAGTGGGTACACGTTACGGACTTATTTCCGAGGGCTTTTTCCAAACACGTGAGGAAGTAGCGAATAGCCCTGTCATATCGGGGTATAAGATCGTTCCCGGCGACTTGAAATATAAAGACATGAATGGAGACGGAGAAATCAATGAATATGATCAGACTGTGATTGGCGGTAATAAACCTCTATCTTTTTTCGGATTGAATCTGGGATTCGAATATAAAGGATTTGAACTATCGGCTTTATTTCAAGGTGCTTATAATCGCGAGATATATTTCCCGGACGCAGGATGGGAATATGCTACAGGCTTCATTGCTTGGGGTAATACCTATAGTCAGGCATATGAGCATACTCTGAGACGCTGGACTCCCGAAACGGCAGAAACAGCTCTTTTCCCAAGACTTTCTACCAGCCCTAATTATAATGTAGCTCCAAGTGGTATGAGTAATTCATTCTGGCTGAAGTCGGGAAATTATATACGATTAAAAAATCTGAATGTAGCCTACACTTTTCCTGATTCATTTTCGAGAAACTATCTGGGGGGAGTAAAAGTCAAGATCTTTGTCAGTGGACAAAATCTATGGACAAAATCGGCTTTCGGGTTGGTTGATCCTGAAGTTATCGACTTTAGAAGCTACCCTGCATTACGTGGCTTCAATACAGGAATTAATATTAAATTCTAATATTTTCTAAAAATGAAAGACATGAATATACGGATCAAAAACAAATTATATATTGTGCTGATAGGTCTATCGCTCACATTGTGGTCATGTAACGATTATGAGGATGTTCCTGTGGAAAAACTCACTCTCGAATATGTATTTTCTTCTACAGACTCATTGGGAGTAAATGCGAAGAAATACTTAAATGACGTTTATAGTGTTTTACGCTATGGTCATAATGCCATTGAAGGTGATTATCTTGATGCTGCATCCGATGATGCTATTACGTCATCTTTTTCCGAAAATCAGATATACCAGTTGCAAATAGGACGTTACTCGGCTTTTACTCGTCTTGCTGATATGGGATGGGCTAACTATTACAGAGGTATTCGTCGGGCAAATACATTTATCAACAATATAGATGTGGTACCTTTCCTACAAACATATAATAACCATGTAGCAACAAATGTACCATTAAACAGAGCCCTAAAGGCAGAAGCACGTTTTCTAAAAGCTTATTATTATTTCGAACTAGTAAAACGCTATGGAGGTGTGCCTTTGGTTGGTGATATACCATACGAATTGGGCGAACCGATGGAGTTGCCGAGAAATACGTTTGATGAGTGCATCGAATATATTGTAAGCGAACTTGATAATGTTAAGGATAGTTTACGTTCAGTTCCTATTGCCAATATTGGAGCCGATGGTCATGTGGTAACGGCAGGAGCAGCTATGGCTCTCAAGGCAAGGGTACTGTTGTATGCGGCTAGTCCATTATTTAACGAAGCTCCGGTTCAGGCTGCTAATCCATACGTAGGTTATGATACATATGATCCGGCTCGTTGGGCTAGAGCTGCGGAGGCTGCAGAAGATTTTATCAACGATTGGGGGCCTTCAGGACGTTATGGCGGATATGGGTTGATGGATAATTTCAAAGATGTGTTCCTTAATTATTACGGACCGGTAACAAACGAAGTCATCTTCCATGTGCAAGGAGCCCTTGATAAGCGAGATGTGGAGCAGAATAATGGACCTGTAGGATTTTCAAGCAATGCTAAAGGAAACGGTCGTACCAGTCCTACTCAAAATCTGGTGGACGCTTTCCCTATGAAAGATGGGAAACCAATAGGACAAAGTACTAAATACGTTTATTCTGAGCAGTGGATGTATGACAATCGTGATCCTCGCCTCGATTATACTGTGTTGCATAATGGCTCTCAGTGGCTGAGTACAACATTGCATACATATATCGGAGGGCGAAGCAATCCGACCGGATCAACAGATGCTACAACCAAAACGAGTTATTACCTGCGTAAATTTATGGGAAATTATGAGGATAAAACAGAATATACAGGGCTTCTTCGCAACTGGGTATTATTCCGTTATGCCGAAATACTTCTCAATTATGCCGAAGCAAAGAATGAATATGACCTTGCATCTTCAAAAACTACAGTTGATGCCAAAGTAATCGAATACATAAGGAGTATAAGAAAAAGAGCCGGTATTGATGGCGATGATGGTACTTATGGTATATCCGACAATGTAACTTGTTTGGAGATGAGAGAAATTATTCGTAACGAAAGAAGAATTGAAATGGCATTTGAAGAACACCGCTTTTATGATATTCGCCGTTGGAAAATAGCTGAAGATATATTTAATCAACCACTCAAAGGATTGGCCTTGGTGATGAAGGCAGGAAATATACTGACAGAACATATTGATGTTCTTGATGCTAAATTCGATCCTAAAAGGTATTTATATCCGATACCATATAGCGAAGTAAACAAAAACAGTAATATGGTTCAAAACCCGGGCTGGTAACAAAGCCGTGTTTATCAATTCTTAATACATAAATTGATATGAAAAGACTGACTTTATTATTTATAAGTATACAAATCTTTGCTTTTGCTTTTGGTCAACAACAGTTCCAATTGAAAGGTAAAGTATCATCAACAGACGGGGAGCTTTTGACAGGTGTTAGTGTTACTGTTGATGGAACAACAAATGGTACGATGACCGATGTAGACGGTAATTATATATTAACCGTGAAATCAGGTGATCAGGTATCGTTCTCTTTTATCGGATTCGCAAAAAGAGTAGTTAAGATAACGAATCAAAAGGTCGTTGATATCGTACTCGAATCAGATCAGAAAACTTTGGACGAAGTAGTGGTAGTTGGTTATGGTAAAGTAAAGAAAATTACGCTCACCGGATCGGTAAGTGCCGTGTCGGCTGACGAAATACGTGCCGTGCCAACATCGAGTGTGCAAAATGCTTTGACCGGTAAATTACCCGGCTTCTTTTCGCAGCAACGTTCCGGACAGCCGGGGAAAGATGCTTCTGACTTTTTTATCCGTGGAGCCAGCTCATTAAACTCGGATGGAAATCGTCCGTTGATTATTGTGGATGATGTGCAATATACGTACGATCAGCTACAACAGATCAATGTAAATGAGATAGAGAGTATTTCTGTTCTGAAAGATGCTTCTACTACAGCTATTTACGGTATCAAAGGAGCCAATGGCGTTTTGGTTGTCAAAACCCGTCGGGGTGAAGAAGGACGTCCGCATATAAATGTACGAGCAGAGAGTGGATTAACCATGCCTATTCGTAAACCTAAATTCTTGAACGCTTATCAGGCAGCATCATTGACGAATGAAGCTTTCGAAAACGATGGGCTTGGAAACAGTAAGCCTTTTACAGATGCCGATCTTGAACACTTCAGATTGGGAGACGATCCATACGGGCATCCGGATGTAGATTGGTATAAAACAATATTCAAAGATGTTGCAACACAGCAAAATGTGAATATGGATATTTCGGGAGGTTCAAAAAGGTTACGATACTTTGTTACAGGAGGTTTCTTTTCTCAAAACGGTTTAACCCGTAATTTCAAAGATCCGAAAGAAGAAGTGAACACCGATTATTTTTATCGCAGGTTTAACTTTCGTAGCAATCTTGACTTCGATGTTACTTCTACGACAAAAGTGCGGTTAGATATGTCATCACGGTTTATGAATATTAATGAACCGAATAGTCTGAACGCGGTGGGTGAAATCTATAATTTCCGCAAAATGACTCCGTTCTCAGCTCCTTTTATGAATCCGAATGGAACATATGCTTATCATAATTACTTCTTGACCGACAGTAAAGATCCTACATTGAATGCACGTCTGGCAAATGAAGGTTATACTCGGACTAGGCGCTTCGACTCAAATATACTGTTTGATATTTCACAAGATCTGAGTTTCATAACTAAAGGACTTTCTACAATGGCTCGCGTGGCATATTCGAGTATAGATGAGAACTACAGGGCTAGGAGGAGAGATAGTAAGATGTATCCTACTTACCACTATAACAGTGCGACAGATACTTATACGATCAATCCGACAGCCAATTCGTATGCTTATGAAAATTATATACTCAATGCCGGAACAAACAAAGCCATTAGAAATTTGAATATACAGGCCTTTGTTAATTACGAACGTATCTTTAACGAAGATCATACAATTAAAGGGATGATATTATACAATAGGGAAAGTAGTACTACAGACAAAAATGGACTTGCTAGTGCCGAAGTGCCTGCAAAGTTTCAGGGATATACAGGACAGATCAACTATAATTATAAGAACCGGTATATGTTTGACTTTAATACGGCTTACAACGGAACTGACCGTTTTGGTCAAAACAATCGTTTCGGCTTCTTCCCTGCTGTTGCTTTGGGGTGGAATATTGGAGAAGAACCTTTTTTCCAGAAAAGATTTAACGATAAAATTGATATGTTGAAGATAAGAACTTCTTACGGACTTGTGGGATCTGATATAACACCCGGTAACCGTTATTTATACAAGCAAGTATATGAGCCGGGATATGGTTATTCCTTTGGAGAAACTCCGGTTGGAGTGGCATCATACAGAGAAGGTTCTTTAGGAAATGAATATGTAACATGGGAAAAAGCTCGTAAATTTGACGTAGGTATAGATGCCAGTATGTTCCGTAACAAATTATCATTTACAATAGATTATTTTTATGATTACCGTTACGACCAGTTAGTAGAAAGAAGCGACGTTTCGTTGCTGCTGGGTATAGGTTTGCCTCGTACAAATGTAGGAGAAACGACAAATCACGGTTTTGATGGACAAATCTCATACAATGATAAGTTTGGCGATTTTAATTTCTCTACCAACTTTGTATTCTCTTATGCGAAGAATAAGGTAAAATATAAAGCTGAGGCTCAGCAGAGATATTCATGGCTGTCGGAGACCGGTAAGCCTATTGGGCAACCATTCGGCTATACATGGGTAGGATATTATACACCGAGCGATATCTCAGAAATCAATGCAGGCAATCCGAATAAGATCCCTGTACCGAATATCCCTGTATCGGCCGGAGACCTTAAATATGCAGACTTGAATGATGATGGTATCATCGACGACTTTGACAAGGGAGCTATTGGCAAGCCTAACTTACCTACTACTACATTGGGTTGGACTATAGGCGGATCATACAAAGGATTCTCTATCAGTCTATTGTTTCAAGGATCATTCGATTACAGTTTCAGCGTAGTAGGAACAGGTATTGAATCTTTCAAGAGCCAGTTTCAGCCAATCCACGAGAAACGTTGGACTGCCGAAAAATATGAGAACGGAGGAGATAT
>POVV01000600.1_pt1 | contig 21444 bp, 17 predicted proteins | sample 1560271 | NCBI WGS metagenome assembly POVV01 (sample SAMN08337232, study PRJNA429181) | Bioreactor metagenome, whole genome shotgun sequencing project. | biome: cows' rumen and soil; feature: anaerobic; isolation source: anaerobic chemostat enrichment culture, galacturonate as sole carbon... | reverse complement strand
GTTGATAAAATTATTATATATCACTTTCCGTTCCAACTTCGTTCTTATTGCGTTCCTCTATCGTTCCAATTATTTTTTACAATTTTTCGACCCAGTGGCCCAATTCCGTATTTTACGTTCTTACGGCAATCTCTTTTATCATGCGCATCAGTTCTAAAGCGCTTCGGAATGCTACATAATTTCTTGATGTCAGCCTGCCGGCCACTATTCCCTGCATACTGGCGTTCTGGCGATGTTCTATTTTGACTATCAATGTTTCTTTCGCATGAATCGCACGGGTACTTAAGGTCATAATATCCTGCAGCTGAATTTTTGCCTTTACTGGTATTTTGTTTTTTCCCTTAGTTCTGCGTGCATATTCTTCGGACATTTTTTTATTAAGAAACCTTGGATTAGTGGAAGGCTGGGGAGTTCCGACCCAGTCGCATATTTCATCCAGTTTAAGCATTAAATCGCCCATATTGGAAAACTGCACAGGTCCGTCTATGTAGCAGTTAAGAATTTCACCATATAAATTTCCTTCTTTTTTTCCATGAAAACAAATGAGCATCGTACTGACCCGGTCTGTTACAGTCATGCTGCGGCAGATGTTCTGCATTTCTTCGCTTTTTATCATAGATTTATTATCCCCTTTTCTATCGTGCTTTGTAGGTCTTCTTTATAGAAAGGGAAAGCAAAGGATATGCACACTTTCCCTTTCCAGCAGATGAAAGTTGCAGTTTTATATTGTTCTAGAAGTATATTGGCATAAATATTTCAACATGCAATAATGTATGGTTCCTGTATTTGTCATTTTCAAAATACTCACAAAGTAGTAAGCATGATCCGCCATAAAGTAATTTCTTTACTTATAACTGGAAACATCTACTACACACCCTTATCCTAGACCACCGTAAGACTAGAGCCCGGCACATTGTTTTCTACCCCAGTATAGAGTGCCATATTTTCACAATGCTCAATGAGATCTAAAGATAACTTGCAGTAAGTTTGCCACGGATCCTGTTTCGTATTGATAACTAGTAGCATTAAAACCACCTACTACAGGTAAGGCTGCACCAATCTGCTCAGGTTTTTTGCTTTGCTTCGTCCGCCAGAAGGCTTAGAACTTCTTCAGCTGTGGGGATGCGGCCATCTGGAAAGAGCTCCCGCCATTTCGCTTGCACTGCTGGATCTGGATTGCTCATCCCCGTCTGGATCGCATGGTCGATTTCCATGCGTACCTCTTCGATGTTAGTTCCGTTTCTGGCCGCTACCTGCTTTAAAGTTTTAGTCACCTTTTGTTTTCTCATGTTGTTATCCTCCTGGCTATCTGTTTTGATACTCTTTCCCATGATTGTGAATTAAGTATATAATAAACAGTGTTCCAGATCCGTTCCACAGGCGTTCCTAAACCGTTCTTGTTTTGATTAATTAAAAAGAAAAAAGGCTCATCTGCAGTGTGCAAACGGCCCGCTTAGTTTAACTGTGTATCATTTGAAATATTCAAAAGCTTATGAAATGAAGCAAAAAAGGAGAGGATGCGCACGCAACCTCCCTCTATAATCTGATAGACTTAAGAATTCTACCACTCTTAGAAAATAATTTATATGGTACATATTATTCACCGCGCAAGGAGTTTAATTCAGGGAATGTAAATTCTCCCCAACTATAATTCATCATATAAACTCCTTTAAATAGATGGGCATACTCTGCTTTTCCGGATAAATAATTATACAAGTCACAGCTCACCAGTCCGGTATTGAGTCTTCTTAACCCTTTTTTCGACTCTACCAATTCTTCCAGATGATATTCCTTTAAGGTATTTCGAAGCAACATAAATACTTTTCTGCAACGCGCAAAGGTAGTCTGGTTGGCTTCTTCGCCTTCCCACAAACATGCAATGATTTCACCGGGAGATACGAAACCTCTGCGCCGGTCCACCAATAAGGCCAGCAACTCCTTTGCTTTTGGGTTTGGTATTAGAATCGCCTCCCCATTGTGGAATAGGTCAAAATAGCCAAATGTACGGATATAGAGTCCAGTATCAGACTGGCTTGGTTTTTCTATAGGTGTAACCATTGAACTTGCAGCTATGTTCTGCATTTGTTCATGGTAGATCACATATCTATTACGTCCGTTTAGTTTTGCGTGGTAAAGCGCGATGTCCGCCTTTTCGTAGAGCGTTTGAAAATTATCTCCATGTTTTGGGAATAATGCAATTCCAGCGCTCATGGAAACTTTAATTCCATGCTTTAATTCCCGGTAAATCGCTGCAATAATGATGCGAAGTCGCTCTTTGACGGATTCAAGATCTGAACTGTCATTGACATAAATTGCAAATTCATCTCCACCAATACGTGCAACCATATCTTCCGGCTCTATAACAAGTTTCAACGTTTTTGCAATATCTTTTAATACCTTGTCCCCGTAAGCATGACCCAGCACGTCATTGATCTGACCAAAACCATCGACATCCAACATGATCAGAGCACGACAAATCCCATCCATCGTTATTGCACATTTTTCTTGAATCTTATCCATAAGTGCGGCCCGGTTGTAAATCTCCGTCACCGGATCGAATTGAGCTCGCTCCACTAGCTTCAGCGCCGATTCGTGTTCCTGGGTCACATCACGACAGGACAGCCATATGTTGACACACGCGTTATAAGGGTCACGGAGCAGTTGGTACAGAATACGTACCCATGTTTGTTTTCCGTTGAAGTAGAGGGGGAATTCCAAAACATCATGGCTCACGCCATGAGAAAATGCGTCCCAAAGGACAGTTCTAGAAAAACTATTCAGAAAGGATTCCCGGTAGGAGGGAAGAATATCCTGCCCGAACCGTTGGATCGCTTCCGTATAAGAGGCCGTAAGTGCCTCTCGGTAGCAATCTGGAACTACTCCGTCACTTGATTCAAAAGAATCCTTAGTTAGATTATATTCAATATTGAGAACGACCTTGCGGGTCCCTACCTCCAGCTTTTGTTTTCCCACCCGCATAAAATCACGAAAGCGTTGAGCTGCCAATACCTTATCACGTATTTCCGTGATATCCTTACAAAAAATGATAGCGTAAAGCGGAACCCGATTTTGATCAAAGGCAATTACGTATGTGCAGTGATACCATTGCCAGCTCTTGTTCTCTCTTTTAATTTTAATATTAATCTCACCTTTTGGGATCCCATTGCACATCTTATCTAAGAAGAGTCCCATTTCTTCTATATTTTCTTCTGCCACCAGTTTGGAATCCCGAAGTTGCCTCATTGTAAGCTTACCAGACACACTAGAAAAGAATTCTCGTGCCACAGCCCCTATAGGTTCAAAATGATCGCTACAAAAGTCGTACTTTGCAATCACAGTACTCACATTATTGAGAACTCCCTGCAATAGCAGAGACGATTCTTTCAGAACAGAGATAAAATCGTCTACAGTCAAATCGCTCATTGGTGGGACATCATAATTCAGCAGCTTCATCAGCTGAATGATTTCAAACTGAATTTCTGAGACATCTTTTGGTGAAAGATGCTCTCTGGTATTCCAAATATGTTTATCTTCCATACAGCCACCTTTCTCTACGACGCCAGCGTTCCAAAAAATTGATTCCAGCGTTCTAATTGTTAACTATTATATATAATTACTAAATAAAATTCTATATTTTCAACCAAAAAAATACAAATGGAAGTAATGTATGCAGTACTGGATTTGCTGTAGAATCTACCAAAGAAAGCCCCATTTGACCTTTATCCACAAAATGATCCGCTGTGACATTCTATCTTCACAATCATAGGATGGTACAACCAGGACAGCACTTAATGCTTCTGCATAACCTGGCATATGGTCCTGGAGGTTGTATCCGAGAGGAGGACACACAGCAATGGAGGAACGGTATTTCGAAGCAGGACAAAAGATTAAAAAAGCAACTTCAAACCGTCAGGTGTGGAACTTTCATTCCGCCCCCTGCCTTCACCCAATGAAGGTCAAGATTAATGTAGACAGACCCGGAACCGCTCCTGGTTATCTGTTTGTAGCACCATATACGGGGTTTGGAGAAACTTTGGTCGGACAAACGGGGTCCCTAATTATGGATCAGACCGGCGATCCGGTCTGGTTCCGGCCCCTTAAAAGCCGGTATCTGCAGAACACTGACTTTAAGGTACAAAGATATAAAGGAAAACCAGTTCTCACGATGTGGCAGGGCACTATTTCCGGTACCCAGACCGAAAATCCAAACCTGCCTGACGGAGATCCGGAACCGGGCGCTTATTTTCAGATATTAGACCAGAATTATAAGGTGATTAAAAAACTTAAGGCAAAGAAAGGGTTTACCTCAGATGTTCACGAATTTACAATCACGAAACGCAATACTGCATTATTTACCGCAGTAAAGCAGGTACCTGCAGATTTAACCAGATATGGCGGTCCGGCAGACGGTTATATAGACAATTACTCCATTCAGGAGGTTGATCCCGAAACCGGAAAGCTTCTGTTCTTCTGGGATGTTCTGGCACACGTCGATCCGGCTGATTCCATGCTGCCGGCTTCCTCTGCATTGGAATCCAATAACATTTGGGATTGCTATCACGTAAATTCCGCTGAGGAGGGATCGAACGGTACACTATTGATCAGCATGCGAAACATGTGGGCCATTTACCAGATCAATAAGCAAACAGGAGAAATTCTATGGCAGATGGGAGGAAAAAGGAGCGATTTTACCTTCGGTCCAAACGCAACATTTTCATGGCAGCATGACGCCCGCTACCGGACCAACGACAGAATCAGTTTGTTCGACGATGCCTGCTGCGCTTCATCTAGTTCCCCTCCAGATAATGTGGCGCGGGGCCTGATTCTTCATCTGGATTTTCATGACATGACGGCAACCGTATCAAGAACCTATTACCATGATCCGCTTTTGTTCGTCGCAAGCCAGGGAAATGTACAGCAATTGCCTGACTGCAATCAGCTGGTAGGGTGGGGACAGGAATCCTATCTCTCAGAGTTTAAATATGCAGGCAACACGGTTGCTGATCCATCGGTGAATTTTATTTACGATATGGAGTATCCCGGAGATAACATCTCTTACCGTGCATTCAAATATTGTTGGAAGGGGACACCTGCCTGCCCGCCTGATATAGCCGTTCACTTATCCCCTCCCAATGCAGTTGTGTATGCCTCTTGGAATGGTTCCACAGAAACAGACGCCTGGCGGGTGCTCTCCGGCCCTGACCCGGATTCACTGGACATTGATATTTGCAGCACCCCCCGTACAGGATTCGAAACAAAAATAATCGTACCGTCTTTGGAACCATATTTTCAGGTGAAGGCATTGGATGCCAACGGCAAAATAATAGGAAAGTCAGAGATTGTCTGCCTGGATTATTAGTTTTAGTCTTAAACTTACACTAATCTTCAAATGATAGTACCTTTACGCAAAAAGCAGGTAGGCTGCGAAATAGTTTCGCAGCCTACCTTTCCCTGTTTAAATTCTATTATTCAATTTAACCTATCCATTCACCTATTAATAAATAGTTGTTTGCTTAAAAGGATAATCAGTCATCTTCCTCTGGGATCAGTTCTGTAGTCTCCTCCTTAGGCGGCATGGCAAAGGAGAAAATAATAAAACAGATTAATGCAGCAATGAGCCCTGGTATAATAGGCTGGCTGAACTTGATCCCAAACAGCATGCCTTTGGAAATATGCTCCAGATATACGACAACGATAGTTCCTGCTATCAGAGAGGCGATGGTTCCTGCCGATGACGCCTTTTTCCAGTAGTGTCCCATAACATAGGGAAAGAAGGAGCCCGCCGCCCGAAGGGTAAAGCAAAACATAAGGATGGAAACGATACTCTGGGTATTAAATAAAGCAATCAGCATGGATGCCACACCTACCAGACACATGACGATCTTTGTAACTCTCATAACAGACTGGCTGGAAGCATCCGGCTTTAGAACTGCCTTGTAAATATCGTTGGAAAAGATTGATCCCGCCCCCAGTAAGTCGGAATCGGAGCTGGACATAGTAGCCGAAATAATGCCGGAAAATAAAAGTCCGCAGACAACAGCCGGCATCGTATTGATCGCAAGGATGGGAAGTGCATAGCGGGCTCCTACCTCTGCAAACTGCTCAGAGCTGAATTTCCCCATATTCATTAATGCCAGGGTAATAATACCGAGAATTGTGGGAATAAACGCATAGATGAAATTAATAAGTGCTGCCAGCCAGGCCCCTCCTCTTGCAGCCTTCTCATCTCTTGCGGCGTAAAATCGTGATACTGCCTCCTGTCCCACGGAAAACGTAGCGGTGTACATGATAATAAGAGAAATAATCCCAAATAAATCATAACCCTGGAACATGCTTAACGTCCCTTCCGGAATATTAGCTGTCACATTGCTCCAGCCCCCCGCATACCGGAGTGCAAAAGGAACCGCTATAATCATACCGATAACAATCAGGAACACCTGGACAAAGTCAGTCAAAGTAACGCTCCATAAACCTCCCATTATGGAATAAACCGTTACCACCACCGCTACGATGATGACTGCCACCTGATAATCAATACCAAGCATGGTAGACAATATGACCGCAGAAGCAATGAACTGCCCAGCCGTAAGCCCAACCAAAGGAAGAAGCATGATAATAGCCGTGATTATGCCACAGGTCTTATTGTAACGTCTCCGGAAATATTCCGGTACGGTCTTAACAGTTGCCGCCCTGAACCGCGGTGCAACAAAGCTTAAAATGGAAAATGCAATTCCCATCGTGATTATGTACCAGGCTGCACTGAGTCCAAAGCCTGACATCCCGTTCTGTACCACTCCAAGTGAGCTTCCGCCCCCAATTTCCGTGGCGGCCAGTGTTCCGGCCATAAGCAGCGGCCCAAGACGGCGGCCCGCCACCAGAAAATCTGTGTTAGACGAAATCTTGGTGGATGAATACCATCCGATCCACAGCATGAGCAGCAGATAAACGATAACAATGGCAGTTACAACTACATTTGCTCCCATATAAACCCCTCCTGTTTTCTGTATGAAAATTCTTTTGTAAATCCAGTTTAACATACTCACCAGCCCGGTCACACATCCGATTCTGTCAATTACCCACCAAATATGCAGATTCCTTCTCTTGTCTTGACTTCTGCCGGAAATCTAAATACAATGGAATGAGATCGGAGGGACTTTTCTATGCTGCGAATTGCCGTCTGTGACGACAGCAGAGAAGACAGGAAGACAATTCTTGACTTTGTATGCGACTACTATAAAAAGCTTGATATGGATGCTCAGATTGATGACTTTGAAACTGCCGGAAAGTTACTTTCCGCAGAGGAGACTTATGACATCTATCTGTTAGATGTCTTTATGCCAGACATGACCGGCATAGAAACAGCCAAACGCCTGCTTAAAAAGAACGAAGCTCCAGTAATCATATTTATCACTTCTTCTTTGGAATCCGCCGTGGACGGTTACAGGGTCAGCGCCGCAGGCTTCGTCTTAAAACCTTTAATCCAACAGGATTTCGAGGAAACCTTAAGGCGGGTTATGGAACAACATTTCAAATCCAGGGAATCCTCTATTTCCATAGTACATAACCGGGTCCCCATGGAGCTGAAGCTAAGCCGGATCCTGTATTTTGAAAACAGGCTGCACCGGGTCTACATTATCCTTAGAAACGGAGATATCCTTTCCATCCACCAAAAGCTTAATGAGCTTCAGGAAGAATTAAAGCCTCAGACCTGTTTTCTACGGTGCCACCAAAGCTATATCGTAAATCTAAACTATGTAGAAACCCTGGGACCTATGGGGTTTTTGATGATAAACGGACAGTCTGTTCCCGTTTCCCGCAATTTTTACAAAGAATGCAAGCAAGTTTACTACCATTTTCAATTAAAGTGAGGCCGACATGAATGAAGCAGCATGTAACGTTGTACTGAATCTGATCAATCTTGCAGTCCGCATGATGCCTATTTTTGTTTGTCTGGAACCAAAGAGAAAGAACCGTGAAAACATTGCGGCTGTTTCCGCATATCTCTGGGTCATCATGGTTTCCCTCCAATCCCTGTTTCAAATCAGGGAACCAATTTTTCTCATTGTCCAGGGGATATTTTCCTGCCTCTTTTTTCTTCTGCTCCTCATATTTTTTAACGGGGAATTGATGAAAAAAGTATTTCTCTACTTATCTGCCTGGCTTTTTGCAGTTCTGTCCATGTCATTAAATGAGTTTGCCGCCTCGGTTCTTGGGAGATCCATATTCCTTTCCTATAGCCAGATCTGCGTCATTGTCTCTCTCCTGTCTGCCTGCGGTTTCTATATCTTTGTCCGCTACTGGCTGAAAGACATGACCAGCCAGCTGTTCATTCAGCTGTCCAAACGTTCCAACCTGCTCCTGACCGCCTATCCGGCTATTTCCCTTGCCATTTCCCTGTTTGGCACCTCCACCATTTTCTCCAGAGAATCCCTGACGAAAAGAGGGTTTGAAGACGTTGTATTTTATCTTGCATTCTGCACTATGATCCTTGTTCTTTATGTCATGACTCTAGCCGGTACCCTGGAGGCTGTTTCAAGAAAAAAGACGGAGGAAGAACTTTTATTTGCAAGACAGTTGATTGGAAAACAGAGGGATCATTATAACCAGATGCTGGAACATGCCGAGGAGCTTCGGATTATCCGTCATGATTTCAGACACCACATCCACGCCCTTCTCAATATGGACAGGAATGAGCAGAGGAAATACCTCCTTGACTTAAATAAAGAACTGGACACCTCAAGGGAACAAATTTACTGCGAAAACCCTGCCGTCAATCAGATCCTGCAGGAATATGGAATCCGCTGCCAGGAAAACCAGATTGAATTTGTGGCAGGCCTGGATATATCCGCCCATATCCCCATTGATGATCTGACCCTTTGCATTGTCATTGGAAACTTGCTGGAAAACTCCATGGAAGCCTCTATGAAGCTAAAGGAGAACCGCTTTATCCATTTACAGGCAAGGTGGATGCAGGATCACCTGATGATGCTGGCGGAGAATTCCTATAACGGCCAGATCAAAGAAAGCGGGGGGAAACTTTTATCCAGCAAGCAGGATGGCGGCCTGGGACTTTTAAGCATACGCAGGATATTAAACCGGCCTGGTGATGATTTTGACGTGTACTTCAATGAAACCATCTTTACTGCCATGGTAAATATCATGGGCCGTTCCGGTATTTAATTGATATAAAAAATTAAAATATAAGCATGAAAAATTACGGGAAAGACTGATATTTTTCATGCTTATTTTATCACTTAAATTATAATATGGAAAATACGCCAGTAATTTAACGTTTCGCTAATTCCAAAGCTGTATCCAGTGCGGACAGTTCAGGAATTTTAATGATAATCTTTGGAAATTCATGATCAATGATCTGAGACAATTCAGCCCCCATTATCTTATTATTTAACAGCACACTTCCCCAGAACCATAATTCTACGGGTTTTTCTCCCTTATACTTATGAAGCCCGGCTTTATGATAAACATCTCTGACAAGGGCAAACAGCTCATCCCTGCACTCCCTGATGATCTTTAATCCCGCTTCCTCTCCCATAATACAGGCCTTTTCTGCAAGAATTGAATAGGAGGCAATTTCCGCCTTCTCCATCAGCCTGTCATTAACAAAAACATTTATCTCATCCAATGTTGTTAAGCCGCTTTTCTCTGCAAATAACTGATACAGAACAGGACAGTTCTGCCTTCCGTCAATATGACTGGCCGCTTCTTTTATTACTTTCATTCCCATATGAAAGCCGCTTCCCTCGTCACTGAGCACATGACCCCAGCCACCACAGCGTATAATCTCACCGGACCCCCCTCTGGCAAATGCAATGGAACCGGTGCCGCTTATCAGTACAATTGCCGGTCCTGAGGACATATGAAGAAAAATCTCACAATCATTATGGACTGCTATGCTTTCCTGTTTAAACCCCATTTCTGTAAAAGATCTTCTGCATTCCTCTTCCTGCCTTTTGGAATCAATTCCGCTGGCAGCAATGCAAATCCGTATACAATCTTCTGCTTTTAAGTGATTTTCTTTCAGAACCGGCAGAATAAACTTACGGTACTTTTCATTGCATAGCTCAAACCCATCTGTATTCATGGTACCTCCCGTACCATAAAACTCTCCTATGACATTGCCCTCAGCAGATTCAATCTTCATTCGCGCCACAGATCCGCCTATGTCTAAACCAGCATAGTATTTCATTATACCCTCCTAAATTATGCCTTTGTGTTCATTACCCGGTAAAAATCATGAAATTTGGGGGTATCACATTCAATGCATTTTCGTTCTGATCCATAAACACTCATGATCTGAAAAGCGAGCAGAGCCTGGAACATGGAAAAGTAAGGTTCTTTGCTTCCGGACAGATTTAAAATATGACTGCCGCTCTCAAAGTCCAGGGAGGTTATGACAAAATTAATACAGCCCTTTTCCCTGGAATATCTCTCTAAGACTGCCATACGTTCTGAATTATGTGGCCCTGCAGGCAAAAACAGATTGCAAAGTCCAGGCTCAATGGTGTTATTAATTCCATGCAAATACTCCTCAAATTCATAAGCCGCAGCAGGTACATACAAAGTTTCCAGGATTTTAAGAGCCCCCTCCTGGACCGTATGATATCCTGCCTCCTCTGATATCAGGGTAAAATGCTGCATGGACGCTAGCAGGTCTTCATTTCTTTTGCAAAATTCTATGGCTGCCTCTATATTGGAAGGCGCTGCCTTTATGGATTTATTTATTTCAGCCAGGAAATGATGATACTGTTCTTCCTCCACCCGGTTCCAGCACTGCCCCAGTACCAGACCCATGAAGGATAGAGTTAAAACCGTTCCAGTCATTCCTTTGGTCTTAGGCCCTACAGTTTCTTCCCCGCATGCGATAAGCTGATGAAGGTTTCCTTGTAAAGCGACAGGTGACTTGGGATCAGATGTTACAGTTATAACTGTAAATCCATGTTCTCTCCATTCTTTTACTGCCGATATGGTCGAAGTACTTTTTCCTGACTGGGATACCGCTATGACCAGAGTATCTTCAGGCTTCAAAACCTTTATAAAACCATTTAAACGGGTAGGTACTGCTGCAGTTGTTTCAATCCCAAGAATCTTCTCCATAAAGTCTGCCGCTGCCATTGATGCAATGTAAGAGCTGCCTGAACCAATGATCAGAATCCGATTTACAGGGTTTAATTCACATTCCTTCAGTTCCCGGAAAATATCCTCTCTTTCCTCTGCCATTCTTGCCCATATTGCGGGTTGTTCCTTAATGTATTCCATCATTTTCTGTGCCATGTGTTCCTCCTTGTAGAAAGCTGAAAAGCGTTTGACTGACTGTAGTTCTAATGCTATGATTCTAGTATAATGATACCGCAGAAGGGAGCTTCGCCTTGAACCAATACATGCCAAGATATCTTAAAACCAAAAACCGTATGATGATTTTTGACTTATTCCGAAACCAGCAACTTATGAGCCGGGCAGAATTGGTCCGTATTACAGGCATCAGCTTTCCCACTGTTTCAAAAATTGTAGATAAACTGCTGGAGCTGGGCATTGTCATTGAGTTAGAAGAGACAGAGCAAAGCTCCGGAGCTGGGCGGAAGGGCCATCTCCTTAAGTTTAACCCTAGAGCCTGTTATGCCATTGGCATTGAATTTGAAGGCCAGGTTGTTCATCTGGGACTGGTTGATATGCTGGGCACCTGCCAGTACTGCAGATCTATTTATCTACCCGCTCAGAATCATACCCTGAAATTATCTAAGCTGACAAAAGAAATCAATACCTTAATGACCCTGGCTGACAATGACCACATTCCGGTTCTGGGTATTGGAATCGGTTTTCCTGCTATGATAAATCCCGAGACAAACAGCATTATTCATATGTCAGGAATGAATATTGATCATGAAGTTCCATTTGTAGAAGCATTTTCGGAATTTGCCTCAACTTTGACAGTTCCATTTTTTCTTGACAATGATGTTAAGTTTGCCTGTCAGGGAGAGGCCTTCTTACGCCGTAAGAATCCGGAATACCAGGATCTCATATATTTCACCCTGGGTACAGGCTGTGGTGTCAGCTATATGATGAATGGGGAGCTGTGGTACGGCGCCACACATAAATCCGGAGAGATCGGAAACATGATGATCAGCTCCTGCCAGATACCGGGAACAGAGGTGCCTGAACCAACTCCGTTTGAGCAGTTAATTAACTTAAATGCCATATATAAGCATTTTCAGATCAGTCTCCAGCAGAATCCTGGCCTGCCGGAGTCCATACGGGAAGATATCATTAATTATCTCTGCCCCTATTTAAGCTTTACCCTGTCCAACATATCCTATCTTTTGGATATCCAGCATTGTGTACTCACAGGAATTGTACCTCTTGCTTTAGGAGAGGGCTTGCTGCAGAAAATACAGAATACGCTCCGCACTACCCTGACACAAAACACCCTCCTGATTGAGCCTTCCATCAGCCGTGACGCAGGCATTATCGGCGCTGCTGTCACAGTGTTTAACAAACGTCTGGAGGCTCTGTTCAAGGATTAATTCCTATCTCCGTTTAAAGGCTTGTGCGAGAATAAACCATGATACATGAGGAATCCATTGTTCCGCCCAGCGCCAGTTATCACCCACTGTGCCGCCTGGTTCCCGGATAAATGCGATTCCTTCTTCATTGGTCTCATCGCTTGTGATTCCATTGCAGATCCCCCCCGGGCAATTCATAAAATCATACCGGTCTTTGAAGAAGTACTGGATATTATTCTTACCGTAGCCATCCATCATACAGGAATCAAAGGGATTTAATCCCATGATCCAGTTAATCTGGTTATCTGCAAAATACTCCAGCTGGACCTTTAATTCTTCATCATCCGTAACTCTTAAAAGAGTCCTGGCCGCTGCAGATAAGGAAGCAATCCTGGCATTCTCTCCCTGCCACCATGGTTCTACTGTTGTATGATGCGGGAAAAAGAATTGGATCTTTTTCCCCCCATCACTGTCCTCAAAAAGAAATCTCGGATAGCCGAAGGGATTAGAAACAGAATATGTAATATTAAGAATGTGCCTCATTATCATTTCTGATGTTCTCACGGCTTTTTCAGACTTCTCCCTGTTCTTTTCTATTGAAGCATATTCAAGAAGTGCAATGACAGGGAGCCCTTCATCGGCTGCATGATAATAAGGGAGGTTACCAGAAGAGGTCAGATAAGCTGCCGTATCCCCCTCCATAACAAGACGCACATATATACGCTCCGCCATATCTCCTGCCTGTGACAGGTACTCATACTCTTTACTGGCCTTATAAAGCTCTGCCAATGCCAGTAAAGCACAGTATTCATCAATCAGATTCCATTCCCCATCATTGGTATACCTTTCATTATTTGCTGACAGGTAATGCCATGCATCTTTTGCTGCCAGAAGATATTCATCCCTTGTGAAATCGGTTCCCGGATAAAAATGTCTGGAGGCTGCTGCCAACGCTGCAATTGCAGTTCCTCCTCCTGACCGCAGACTGGTTTCATAATTCGCATCCTCAACAGTCTCTGCATCTGCAGTTGCTGCCTTTTCACTGAACTGGGAGCTGGAACCATGATATTCAAATCCGATTTTTCTGTTTCCTCTCACATGATCCAGGGCATTTCCCCTGTTAATTGAACGGTAAAAGCTTCCAGAGGGAGCGCGCATCCGCATAAGAAAATCCGCCCCATAAGTTCCTTCATCCAGCATCCTTCGTTTTATCATGGTATATTCCTCATTACAGGAGGCCTCCAGCTCTTCCGCTGCTTTAAAAAATGCATAAGCACTGAAAGAAGCCTGCTGAGGATTATGCACGGTTCCATGTGATAAATGAGATAAATGGATTCCATAATCTCCAGTAGCATCAAACCAGCCTCCATGAGCATCAACCTGCCCCTGCCGCTCTCCTGCAAAGCCCAGCTTCCGGTCCTCAAAAAGCCATTCTCCACTGGATCTTTGGGCTTTAAAATAGTAGCCTGCCGCATTTAACAGCCTCATGGTAATTAAGGATTCTCTGATTTCAAATACATCACTTTTTACAGGTCCTCTTTTTGTTTCAATATGTAACTGAAATTTACCGGAACCCTTCCATTCTGAAAAGTCAAGGGTCCAGTAATATCCGGTTTCCCACTGTGCCACAGTTCCCCATTCCTTTACCCCGCCTTCAAGGACAACCGTTCCATCAGCTTTAGAAAGCTTGAATCCTCGAAGGCAATCCTCTTTCTTCCCCTGATAAACCGCCATTTTCTTACCGGATGTATCATAACCCAAATGATTGACAAGTAATTCCATAAAACATCCTCCTTACATCTCTAACCTTTTACAGCCCCTGCTGTAAGACCTTTGATAACCTGTTCCTGGGATATAACATATAAAACAAGCAGCGGTACAATTGTAACAATAATCGCTGCCATCATGCTGCCGTAATCCGTTCCAAACATATTGCTGACCATTGATAAGATCACACAGACTGGCTGTTTCGACCTTTGGGAAAGATATACCATAGAAGTCAGCAGATCATTATAAGACCATATAAAAACCATGATTCCCACAGTTGCAAACATAGGCCTGGATAATGGCATGGTAATATGAGTTAATACATAAAACGGTGAGGCACCATCTATAATCGCTGCCTCATCCAATTCATCCGGCAGAGAGCGCATAAATCCAGTCAGTAATGTAATAGAAAAACAAAGATTCCCTGCAATCTGAGGAATAACAGCCGCTGCATGAGTTCCACGGACAGGCAGCTTACTGATCGTCACAAAGTTTGGAATCATAGTGGCAAAGGACGGAACCAGAAGACAGGCAATCAATACTGCATCTGCATACTTCGTCCATTTAAACCGGTATCTTCCCAGTGAAAATGCTGCTAATCCAGCGATTAACACAACACCGATTACAACAGAGCCTGAGATAATGAAACTGTTAATAAAGGCCCTGGACATACTTAGATCCGGGTAGCTCATAATGGTTTTATAATTGATAAGCTGTATGGCCGCAGGAAGTGCTACTCCGTTTTTTACAATTTCTTCTGAAGTTTTAAAGGAATTAATAAGCACCCATAAAAGCGGAATGATGGTAGTTAACGCCCAGAAAATTAAAATTATATATTTTAGTACCCTGGCAGCCAGTTCTTTCCCTTCCTCATGCATCCTCTTCACCTCCCTGCAGCATCTTTCTAAGCACACTGGTTACCGCAACTCCAAGAACGATCATGACTATGGCTATGGAACTGGCATATCCCCCATTGCCCCTTGCAAATGCCTTCTGATACATATAAGTGCTCAAAAGCTGGCTGGAATCCAAAGGGCCGCCATTGGTAACCATAAAAATAATATCAAATACTTTAAAGCATCCGGAGACTACAAGAACAATCGAAGATGTAAGAACACTGCGCAGCATCGGCACGGTGATATAAACAGCTTTCTGCACCGGTCTGATACCATCCAACATGGCTGATTCATAAATATCAGAGGATATGTTTGATATGCCTGTAAGAAAAATCACAAAATAAAATCCGACATACTGCCACACAACAGGAATCAAGGCAAGGTAAATGGAAGTCCTTTCATTGATCCATACCTGCTTTTCCCCTCCAAATAAGGTAATGAAATAGTTGAGAAGCCCATATTCATACTTATAAATCAGGGTAAACATAAGACCGATTGCAGTCGCTGATATTACAATCGGGAAAAAATAGATTGTTCGGAAAAACTTAAAGCAATGCCTGACTCCATCTACCAGTATCGCCAGAATCAGAGCAAAGCCAATCTGAAATAAGAGAACCCCTGCCATCAGAATCGCTGTATTGCGAAGCGCGGTTCTTACAACCGGATCTCTGATTAAATCTTTATAATTTTTCAGGCCAATAAACGTCTGTACCGCCGAGAAATTATACCAGGCTGTAAAACTGTAATAAATCGTCTTTCCCAACGGGTATATCATGAAGCATATCAAAAGAACTACCGCCGGAAGCAAAAACAGTAAGGCAGTCCGTTGTCTTTTCGACTTCATGGAACCTCCCCCTTTCTATCCTTTTAAAAGGAGTGGCAGAATCTATAACTCTTCTGCCACTTTCCCCTCCCTCTCTTCTATTTGCTGGTAGCCTCCAAGATCTTTCGTGCCTCAGCCAGTAGTTCCAGGCTGGTCTTCTTTCCTTCTACCAGATACGGTACTCCGTCATCTGCAATAGCCATCCAGGCCTCCCGGCTTATCTGGGAATCAATAGCAGTATCCGTATAAGATGCCTTATTTAACATCTCGACCGCACTCTTCTTCAAAAGAGAGGCGCCTTCCGGTACTGGGCATTCAATTGCTGAGCTTCCGCCTACCGCAATAAATCTCTGGACGATTTCCGGTGATGTTAGATATTTTAAGAGCTTTAGTGTTTCATCACTGCGCTCTGCTGCCTTTTTACTAAAGAACCAGCCAGAACCAAAACCTGCAATTACGCAGTCCTCTCCTCCTTTGCCTCCGGGGAATGCAGGCATTGCAATAAGACGCATATTTTCATTGTCCTCCAAAGCATTGACACACCAGGAACCATTAACCATCATGGCTGCTTTTCCTTCTTTAAACATCAGACGGATATCATCCTCTGAAATCGTCATGGTATCCTTTGGAAAGGCCCCCATCTGGTACCATTCTGCAATACTGTCAAGTGCCGGTGCCCAGCTGTCATCAAAGTAATTCTTATGTCCTTCTCCGCCCGACTGAGCCAGAATCGAAAGCTCCAGCAGATAAGAGGGTTTTGCTATGGAAGAAGCAAATGCAGGAATATCATTTTCAGCAAATACCTTAATGGCTTTCATGATATTATCATAAGACACAGGCTCCTCAAGGCCGTATTTCTCAAATAATTCTTTATTATAAAACAGGCCCTCATAATATCCCAGATAAGGAAGACTATACTGCACTCCATCATATTTCTGACTGTCAAGAGCTGACTGTTTAAAGTTTCCAGACCACTTCCCGTCGTCTTTCATATAAGTTTCAAAATCAACAAACAGTCCGGAGTCCACCAGCGGCTTTCCATCTGCTCCCGTATAAAAAATCGATAAATCAGCCGGTGTTCCAGCCGCTATATCTGCCTGCATCTTCGTTCGGAATACATCATTTACTCCTGCTGTTGGAGCTGATTCGTCTAAAATCTCAATATCAGGGTTGGCCGCCATATACTCAGCGATAACTTCAGACCAGACCGGCGCCCATTGGTCAGAGCCTGTAAAAAAAGTAAATACCCTGATCTTTTCTTTTCCCCCTGATGCGGCCTTACCCGCATCAGCAGCCTCCGTTCCAGTATTCGTCCCCCCGGTCTGTGGTGCAGACTGACTGCAGCCTGCAAGAGATAATGACAACATGGTTGATCCTGCAAGTACCGCTAACACTTTTTTCATTTTTTTCATGTTCCCTCTCCTTTTCATTCCTTTATTACCTTTAAAAGCAGTAACAACTGCTAAAAAGACAACTCCCTGCCTTTTCCTCTGCACCATACCCCAAAGAACAGTGTGGCAAATCCTATGATTATGGCTGAGCAGGCCATCATGGAACCACCTCCCCATAATTCAAAAGCAGCCCCTCCAATATACCCGAATACCAGCTTACTGAATACAGTACTCATGGTTGCATTTAATACCTGGCTGCTGGCCCTTAGATCCGGCGGTACCCTTCGGTTAATGTAATTCAACAAGCAATAACTGATTCCTGTAAAACTGAATCCATGAAGCAGGTTTGTAAGAATAATCAGCATAGGCGCGGTTAAAAAATAGAGAAGGGTCCATCGGATGCAGGTAAGAACTCCGGACAAAATAAGCACCCCGGACATCCCTATCTTTTTCACAAGCCTGTGCATGACCATGAGACAGGGAACCTCGGCAACAGAACAAGCGAACATCATCCAGCCAACCAGCTTGCTGTTTCCCCCAATCTGCACAAAATGAATGGGGTAAAAGTTATAGAAAAAACTGGTTCCCAGCCCATACATTAAATTAAAACCAATCAGTACAACCAGAGTCTTATCGGATAATACCTCCCATATAGAAGATTTATTTTTCTTTTCTTTAAAGCCCTTTACCGGCGGGATGGATAAGGAGAAGATCAGACATAAGAACATGGCTGCTGCCACAATCCAAAAGATAGAGGAATACTCATCCTTTAAAAAATACCCAGCCAAAACAACGGTTACAGCATAACCGATGGTCCCTCCCAGCCGGATTCTTCCATAATCCCATTTGCTGCCGGTCAGGGACTCTAAGGTAATATTATCATTCAAAGGAATAATGGGAACAAAAAAGGCACTAAAGGCAGCCACAAGAAATAACACATGCCAGTAACTATTCGTAAGGTAAAAACCCAGCGCTGAAATAATGGAAGCAATGTAGAGAAAAGCAACCACTCCATTTTTTCTCTCTGCCCTGTCACTGATACTTCCCCAAAAGGTCTGTGCTATCAGCAGCACGATTGTGGATATGGATATCATGCTGCCAATCTGAGTTGTAGAAAAACCGATCTGAGCCAGATATAAGTTTAAATATGTATTATAGATTGCCTGCCCTGAAAAAAATACAAGATACACACAGAACAGTCCCCTGGGAAAGCTCATGCTTTTCTTTTCCTCTCTCACCATGCAACTCCATTCCAATTATTAAACTTTGTTTATTAATTATGTGTTGACAACAGTATAACATAGGCGAAACAGAAATTCAAGTTGATGACTATCGTGTTTTTTTATGATTTTTCTTATAATTCTATGTATATAATGCACAATAACATCTGTATTTCGTTGCCCTCATCGCTTTCTGTTTACCAACGAATCTCCATTTAATTTTTTTATTTTTATTTCAATTTTTAAAGTTTATTAACTATATAAAATATTGTCGAATTCATACAAGAACATACAAAAAGGGCTATATCAAATAATCTGTACTTTATTATACAGTCTATTTGACATACCCCTTTTGATTAAGCAAGCGTATCCGGATCGCTTCAGGATATTTTTTTCTTATGGCGTGTCAGCCATGTAAACTATTTTACTCAGTCTTTTGTCTTCTCACTGCATTTACAATCCATAATAAAATAACGGAACCAACGATAGATACGATCAAGCTCCAGACATTAAATCCGGTAATGCCGGTTCCTCCCAGAAGGCCCATCAAAAACCCGCCGATTAAACCGCCGATGATCCCTACCACGATATTGGCGCCAGCACCCATACTTTTATTATTACCAGTGAACATACTGGCAATCCAACCGGCAAGAGCACCAATAATAATCCAACTTATAATTCCCATCGTTTATTACCTCTCTTTAAAAGAATTATTTATAATGAAATACATCATTATTTGTGTAAAAACCTGTCAGTCAATAAATTCAAAATAACTCAAATCATCTTGAATTATTATAAAACCAAATAAGCATCCTCGTAAGACATACGGGACACCATATATAAGTTTTGTCCTCATCAGGTATTTATAGTTAGTTTGTACCATAAATGTATTTTTTATACATAGCGTAAAAAAGGTACTGTTTCCAGCACCTTTTGGATCGACCCCATGATCTCATTATTTACTCTTCGCTAAGATTTATTCCCATGATTCCAGCCTGCACTTCATTAATCCTGTCATTGGCAATAATTGCTTTCCCATTTACACCCTCCAGACTATTTATTATCTCTCCATCCGGCACATTGGAGTAAGCACCATTCTTATACTTCAATACAGAATACTGAGCCTTGTTTTCGTTATAATACGGAACAATTAATTCATGATATCCGTTTTCTAACTTATCACTGACAATGATTGGTTCATTGATTAATGTAAACTCCTGAACAACGTGCAGCTTTCCACCATTTTCGGATAACAGCAATGCACTGCTTCCGCCGGAGCCGCTGGTATAAGGACCTGTTACCATTACAAATATTTCATCCTTCCCATCATCATTTAAATCAATATAGTTATAAAAATAATTTGTCGTTTCATAATATTCCTCTGGCACCTCCATGTCTTCAATGATCAGATCTCTTAGTTCTTTCAACGGTTTAGACTCCGCCTTCATGCCTGATATGCCCTTGGGTAACTTAAGCATTGGTACTTCATCGGTTCCGCTGTTATTAGCAGCCGATGTTTCATTAGAGCCAGTATTCTCAGAATATGTACTTTCTGACTGGGCTGGCTCCTTCTGGGTTACTTCCTCTGTTATTACTGCAGACCCAGTATCCTTTTGCGTGTTTAATGCTCTATTTCCGCATGCACTTATGGACAATGTTACTGTAATTGCAAGGCTTCCTAATAGCAGCATCCCGTATTTTTTGTTTTTCATCTGAATATCCTCCATTTGTTTTTAAGTTATACTGTATTCTCACAAATAAATGTAACAAACTTGTATTATGCCTACGGGTTTTTTAAATATTTTTCCCACTGCATTTTCAAAATATCATTTTTTTCTCCCACTGGCTCAATGATTAATATCTTGCCGCTTTCCTCTTCCAGAGTGATTTGATATTTGATATCCTTTATTGTCAGAGAGCCTTTCCATATAAGCATGGAACTCGACGGTGTCTCTGAGTCAATTAACAGGTAAGGAGTTATATCAATCTCTCTTAATATAGGACCATATATAGTAATCTCTAAAACAGGAATCTTTCCCAGTTCCCGAAAACATTGCCTGCGCGCCTCATATAAACTAAACCTGTCTCCTGTTTTAAGTTCAATAAGCTTTAGGTTTGCATTGCCGTCTGTTAACAGCATCATTTTTTCCTCTAGTGTTAACGCATTGTTTTCTATTTTATCCATCTGAAAAACATTCATATCCATTTCTTTTGTCTCACTTAACAGCTTCCTGTCCTGATACTGGAAATAAAGATATGGAAAGATCAAGATTGCCAAGGCTAAAGCGGCTGCCTTGGCCAGATATAATACATAATTAGATGTCCTGTTCATCGATACTTCCTTTCCATACCAATGTCACTGTAGTCCCTTTACCCACTTCACTCTCAAACAAAATTTCTCCTTTATGAATCTTCATAATATTAGAACAAATTGCTAATCCCAGGCCAGCTCCCCCATCTGCTCTGGAACGGGATTTATCCACCCGGTAAAAGGCTTCCTGAATTTTTGAAATCTCCTCTTTTGGCATACCCATCCCGTTATCCGTTATTGATATCCATACATTACCACCCTTACAGCCGGATTCTATTGTAATCTCACCATTCATGCCGGCTGCTTTTCCACCATTATCTAATATATTTAATAAAACATTTTTCATAAGCTCCATATCTGCTCTGATTGGAAAATCAACAGTAGATTTTTTTACGGTAATTTTCTTTTTGTCAAATACAGGCTTCATTGCTTCCAGGGCATCTTCCACCAAATCCTGAACTGTACTGGCGGAATAATTGGGTATTGCATTCTTTTCTATTAATAACTGCATCATCCTG
>POVV01000599.1_pt1 | contig 21466 bp, 21 predicted proteins | sample 1560271 | NCBI WGS metagenome assembly POVV01 (sample SAMN08337232, study PRJNA429181) | Bioreactor metagenome, whole genome shotgun sequencing project. | biome: cows' rumen and soil; feature: anaerobic; isolation source: anaerobic chemostat enrichment culture, galacturonate as sole carbon... | reverse complement strand
ATATTAATGCCATCCGGCATGTCATGTAAAGAAATCACATTGGCGCCTAAACGGCGGTATACGCTGGCGGCGACTTCAGACGCAGCGCCATTAGCGCAGTCGACGACAATCTTTACGTTCTCAAAAGTATCATGAACACACTGAACCGCATAATCAATATAGCGCTGGATTAAATCAGGCCGGTGTATAACTCGCCCTACCGCAGCCCCAACCGGGCGGGGCAGTGAATCAGCAGCAGCCAAAACCAGCGACTCCAATTGCTCTTCGACCGCGTCGGGCAGTTTATAACCATTTTGCGCAAAGAACTTTATGCCGTTATCAGGATAAGGATTATGCGAAGCGGAAATCACAACTCCCGCTTGAGCACCAATATGACGGGTCAAAAAAGCAACTGCCGGAGTCGGCACCACACCGGCAAGAACAGCCTGTCCGCCGGCAGAACAGATACCTGCCGCTAATGCCGCTTCCAGCATCTGTCCGGAAACACGGGTATCCCGCCCAATGACAAGCACCGGATTCTCCTGCTCCTGCCCGAAATAATATGTTGCCGCCCGCCCCAGCCGAAAGGCCAGTTCCGGGGTAAGCTCTGAATTGGCGACTCCGCGTACACCATCAGTCCCAAATAATTTTCCCATGGGTTTGTCTCCTTTCAATTCGAACACAGCAATATGATTCTCAGGACTAATCTTCCGCTATGGGTTTATATCTTTTCATCAATGACAAGGCGGCATTCAGCCCATCCAGAGAAGCGCTCATAATCCCGCCGGCATACCCGGCACCTTCGCCGATTGGATATAATCCATGGACAGACACTGATTGAAAATCCTGGCGAAGGATGCGCAGCGGCGCCGATGTCCGGGTTTCCACACCGGTCAGGACCGCTTCCGGATGATCAAAGCCGCGGATCTTTCTGCCCCAGTCAGGCAAGGCCTGCCGTAAAGTATGGCTAACGAAATCCGGCAAACATTGTTTCAATGCCACAGGAACAATACCTGGCCGGTAACTCGGTTTTATTAACGAAGCTGCCGCATCAGGCAACCCGCTGAGAAAGCTGCCTACCGTCTGCGCCGGTGCCTGATAGTCGCTGCCGGCCAGCTGGAAGGCTAACCGCTCATACCGCCGCTGAAACTCCACTCCGCCCAGCGCCGCTCCGCCAAAATCAGCAGGTGTGATATTAACAACCAATGCGCTGTTAGCCACTCCGGAAGCACGTTGATACAGGCTCATTCCGTTGGTGACAACGCCGCCGGACTCAGATGCTGCTGCCACCACCAAACCACCTGGGCACATGCAAAACGAGTACGCGGTTCTGCCGCTGGCTTTATCATGGTAGACTAAGGCATAATCAGCCGGGCTCAGGTGCTTATGTCCGGCGGACTGGCCATATTGAGCAGAATCAATCATCGCTTGCGGGTGTTCAATGCGAACCCCGATAGCGAACGGTTTGGGCTCCAGCGCGACTCCCCGCCGCTGCAATAATTCATAAGTATCTCTGGCACTATGACCGATACCCAGGAACAAGGCCGAACAGTCAATAACACTGCCGTCGTCTAAGACGACGCCCTGAACAGCTCCATCCTGCAGGACAAGGTCTGTGACTTTAGCTTCAAAGCGCACTTCGCCGCCTAAGCGGATTATTTTCTGGCGGATGCTTTTTACCACTTGCCGCAAACGATCTGTGCCGATATGCGGCTTATGCAGGTAGCGGATTTCCGGCGGAGCTCCTGCCTCAATATAACGGTCGAGCACCTGCCGCATATGGGGATCGTTGACCCGTGTTGTCAGCTTGCCATCAGAAAATGTCCCCGCTCCGCCTTCGCCAAACTGCACATTGGAGGTTTCATCCAGTTTGCCTGTTTGCCAAAAGGCAGCGACGTCGTCAGTACGGCGATCAATATCCCGCCCACGTTCCAACACCAGTGGCTGATAGCCATGCTCAGCCAGAGTTAAGGCGGCCAGCATGCCGGCAGGACCAAAGCCGACAATAACCGGACGATGCCCTAGCTGCTGTTGGCCATAAAAAACAGGCTCTAGCGGCGGCTCTACCGCCAAAGCCACATGCGAATCGTTCATGCGCTGTACAATGCGGGCCTCAGGTCCGTTTACCTGCACATCCAAGGTATACACAAATGCAATGCTGCCCTTGCGCCTTGCATCAAGAGCCTTGCGAACAATGCTCACCTGAGCAATAGCGGCAGCCGGCAATTTTAACCGCTTAGCCGCGAGCTGCGGCAATGGCGTTTCATCCTCAATGGAAATACGATAATCTCTGATGCGTATCAACGATCTGCTTCTCCTATCTGACAGGCGGACCGACCTCTAACTGAACATTTACAGTTGCCGGTGTGGCAATCACGCCTTCTTTCAATTGCAAAGTAACCTCTCTCTGCGTATTTTTATCGATTCCATTAACATTTATCGGTTCGGTATAGACAAATTCGATTTTTTCCAACACAAACGGATCACCTTGGATCTCCACTTTTTCCGGCGATCCGGTAATCCGGTGCAGTACCATTCCTGCCGGTAAATCGCCGTAAATTACCGTTTTGACATCCACTGTTTTTTTATCTGGTATTTGACTAATCGCAGCCTGTACCGTTACCCGGGCTGGAGTAACCGACAACCCTTCGATCTCCCGGCCGTCACGGCCATAGATGATCGCGGGAACTTCTTCTGCAATATCCTTAGTCTTCCCGGTTAAATCGACTGAAGCTACGACCTTATCAATCGCATCAATCGTACTTTTCGGGCCTTGAACAGTTACCTGCCCAGGTAATACCTCTGTCTTGCCTACCACAGTTCCGGTGCTTGGTGTTCCTGTCATGCGGACAGCCACTGCAAACTTCCGTTGCACGGCTGCGTCAATCCTGATGGTAGTTTTCTCAGGCGTAGTATCAACCAATTCAATACTGGTCGGCAAATTAACGTATACCTGCACAGAATGGCGCCCTTCCGCAAGACCTTTAACATCGATATACGGCTTAATATCTTTTGCCGAAATGCCGGCAACGAGACTGCGAGGAGCCCGCACTTTGACTCTGACAGTATCGGGAGCGTCGATGATAACCTTCGCAGCGGCTACATTGCGAATTTCCAGCGGAGCCGTAAAGCTGGTCTCCATCGGCGGATTTTGTTCATTCATCACATACAGCCAGAGGATAGTGGCCAAAATCAGCGCAATAACTTTTGCAATAACATTGTTTGTTCCCATCTTCATTTTGTTGGCCTCCAGCGTAAAAGATCACTCAGCCCGGTCTGCTTAGTAAAAAACAGGGGCATCAAATTCTTCTTCAAGCCTTCCGCATCTAAATAGCGCAGCAGCTGCCCGCCGCGGGCAAGAGAAATAACGCCAGTTTCTTCACTGACAACAAGCACAATGGCATCAGTTTGTTCAGTCAGGCCAATAGCGGCGCGATGACGTGTACCCAGTTCTTTATTCAAATTGCTGGCTTCTGTCAGCGGCAGTAAACAGCCAGCCGCCATCACCCGGTTGCCGCGGATGATTGTCGCTCCGTCATGCAGCGGGGTATTCGGAATGAATATATTAATAATGAATTCGGAAGATACGATGCCGTCAATCTTAATCCCTTGTTCCATGTAATCATTAAGGCCAATCTCACGCTCAATAACCACTAAAGCGCCAATCTTATTCCGTGACAAGGTAACCGCTGATTTAACCAATTCGCTGATAAAGCTTTCCGCCTCTTGCTCACTCAAAAAGACATTCTTACGGAATAGTCCGCCTCTGCCCAACTGTTCTAATGCCCGGCGCAGCTCAGGCTGAAAAACGATGGGCAATGCAACCAACACGACTGTTGCCGTCTTTTGCAGCAGCCAATTGATCACATTCAAGCCAAACCATTTGCTCACCAGGGTCATGAACAGCAGCACGACCAAGCCCTTTAACAGAGCAACCGCCCGCGTGTCCTTGATCATATAGTATAATTTGTACAAGACAACAGCCACGATGACAATGTCAATGATATCCAGCGGATTCATCGTTGCCAAAATGCCCCGTATTTGTAGCAGCATAAGATCACCTCAAAAATCCTTCCCACTTACTATTCTGTCCAGTATTAGGAAAAACCTTTTGCCTGGCAAGCCAAGGATGAAAAAAAATTTAAGATAGGACTTTAGACATATGAAAGTCAGGAGATCAATCCAAAAAAAGAGAAGACTGTCGCACATTCGCTCACAGTAACAGCTAAGGCCACTGTGAGCGAATGTGAAGCAATCCCTCTCATAACAAATATCCTTTACCCATGCCGCCGCCCGTTAGCTATGGCGGCGCAAGCTATCAAGCCTTAAGAACCCAGCCTTCCGGTGCTGCCACATCACCAAATTGAATACCGCAAAGCGTATCATACAGCTTTTGAGTCACCGGTCCCACTTCTGTTTGACTATAAAAGACGTGAAGCTTGCCCTTGTATTCAATCCCGCCAATCGGTGCAATCACAGCCGCGGTGCCGCAAGCACCCGCTTCTTTAAATTCATCAAGCTGATCAATGTACACATCCCGCTCGGCTACAGATAAGTGTAAATACTCTTTGGCCAGATGCAGGAGCGAGTATTTTGTGATACTGGGCAAAATCGAAGGAGATACCGGTGTGACAAACTCATCGTTTTTCGTGATGCCAAAGAAATTAGCCGCACCCACTTCTTCAATTTTTGTATGTGTTGCCGGATCAAGATAAATGCAATCGGCAAAGCCGCTTTTTTTAGCCAGGTCATGAGAATAAAGGCTGGCCGCATAGTTGCCGCCTACTTTAGCTGCACCGGTTCCATAAGGAGCCGCACGGTCAAAATCGGAAACAGTATAATTGACAGGCTTCATACCGCCTTTATAGTAAGGGCCGACAGGCATGCAAAATACGCAGAACAAATATTCAGGAGCCGGAGCGACACCAATGTTATCGCCCACTCCGATTAGCAGCGGTCTGATATACAGCGTACCGCCGGTGCCGTAGGGAGGAACATAGGCTTCATTGGCCTGTACGACTTGGCGAATAGCGTCGATAAATTTTGCTTCGGGAATTTCCGGCATTAACACCCGCCGGGCGCTGTTATTGATCCGTTTGGCATTTTGATCAGGACGGAACAGCTGGATATCGCCGCTTTGTGTCCGATAAGCCTTCAAGCCTTCAAAGCATTGCTGACCATAGTGCAGCGCGGTAGAACCCTCGCTGATTGTCAATTTATTATCAGTGACCAGCTTGCCGTCATCCCACTTGCCATCTTTCCAGTGGGAAACATAGCGAAAGTCTGTTTTGATGTAGCTAAACCCTAAATTATTCCAATCAATATTCGCCAGCTTAGTCATCTTTTTCTCTCCCTTAAATAAATTCTCGGCATTTACACAGCACTTGAAATTAATAAAAATTGGCACGAAGGTACCATGCCAATTTTTATGTCGTTAGAAATACCTTCTAAGTCCTGTACAAGAACCGTTCATACTACTAACCGATATTTCATTATAACGCGCATTTTGTAACCATGTCAACAAATTACAGATCGATAAAGAAACAGTTTACACTTCTGTCTGTTTTAAATTATACGTTTATTTCTCCAGGCTAAACAGTTTTACTTTCTCCTGCTCCTGCTGCACCGTTTGCTTAGCAGAATGAATCGACAAGTCGACCTGCTGGTAAGACGTGCCACCAAAGGAATTGCGGTTGGCAACACAAGTCTCCACCCGTATCGCCTCTTGAATATCCGCATCAAATAACGGGGAAAACTGGCGAAACTCAGCCAGCGACAAATCCATGAGAAGCTTGCCGTTCTCGATGCAGTAGTGCACGCTTTTTCCCACTACTTCATGGGCTTGCCGGAAAGGCAGTCCCTTTTTCACCAGATAATCGGCCATATCTGTCGCATTGGAGAAATCCTGCGTTACCGCCTGTTCCATGCGGCTGCCGTTTACCCGCATCGCTCTGAGCATCGCGGCATACACGCTAATACTAAATTTGACCGTATCAATAGTGTCGAATAAGCCTTCTTTATCTTCCTGCATATCTTTATTATAGGCAAGCGGCAATCCCTTGGTAATGGTCAGCATAGCCATCAAATGCCCAAACACACGGCCACTTTTGCCACGCACTAATTCGGAAACATCCGGATTTTTTTTCTGCGGCATAATGCTGGAGCCTGTGCAATGGGCATCATCCAATTCGATAAAGGAAAACTCAGCCGTTGACCAGAGAATAAGTTCTTCACTCAGCCGGCTTAAATGCATCATCAGAATAGACGCAAAGGATAAAAACTCTAAGATATAATCCCGGTCACTGACCGCGTCCAGACTATTCTCATATACCTTGCCAAAGCCAAGCTGTTTGGCAACATAGAAACGGTCAATCGGGAAGGTCGTTCCGGCGAGCGCGCCGGCCCCCAGCGGCATGATATCCGTTCGTTCCCACACACCGGCTAAGCGTGAAAAATCACGTGCCAGCATAAAGAAATATGCCATCAGATGGTGGGCGAACAAGATCGGCTGTGCGCGTTGCAGATGGGTGTAACCAGGCATGATGATCGTCTTGTGCTTTTCCGCTGTTTCCAGAATCGCTTCCTGCAGATCAATCAAGCGTTCCGCAATGTCGGTGATTTCCCGCTTCAGATATAAATGCGTATCCAGCGCCACCTGATCATTGCGGCTGCGGGCAGTATGCAGCTTGCCGCCTACCGCGCCGACGCGCTCGGTGAGCCGTTTTTCAATATTCATATGGATATCTTCCAGGGAAATTTCAAAGCTGAAGTTTCCGGCTTCGATATCAGCAAGAATGCCTTCCAGTCCGTCAATAATCACTTGCGCTTCATCTGCGGCGATAATGCCGCATTTAGCCAGCATCCGGGCGTGAGCAATACTGCCGGCGATATCCTCACGATACATCCGCTGGTCAAAGGCAATGGAGGAGGTAAACTCCTCCACCAGTGCGTCTGTGCCTTTGGTAAACCTGCCCCCCCAGAGCTTAGCCATTCTTCTTAGCCTCTTGCTGCATCAGCGCTCTGATCTTCAGCGGCAAGCCAAACAGATTGATAAACCCTTCCGCGTCCTTTTGATTATACACTTCATCCCGGCCAAACGTGACGAAGCCTTCGTGATATAACGAATACGGAGATTTCGCGCCCGCGCTCATGATATTGCCTTTATACAGCTTCAGCCGCACCTTACCGGTGACGGTGACTTGTGTTGAGTCAACAAAGGCATCAATCGCCTGTTTTAACGGTGAATACCACATGCCGTCATAAACCAGCTCACCATAGCGGACAGCTACCTGCTCCTTATAGTGCATAGTAGCCCGGTCCAGTGTCAGGTATTCGAGTTCACGGTGCGCATAGAAAAGAATCGCGCCGCCGGGAGTTTCATAAACACCGCGTGATTTCATCCCCACCAGACGGTTCTCAACAATGTCGGCAATACCGATGCCATTGGCCGCACCGATTGTATTCAGTTTTTCAACCAGGGCGACCGCACCCAAGTTTTCGCCGTCTACAGCAACAGGAATCCCCTGTTCAAAGTCGATTTCCACATAGGTCGCTTTGTCTGGAGCCTGTTCCGGCGTCTTTGTAACCATGTAAACATCTTCTTTAGGCTCATTCCAGGGATCTTCAAGATCAGCGCCTTCATGGCTCAGATGCCAGATGTTGCGGTCCATGCTGTAAGGGCGTTTCTTGGTAACCGGGACAGGAATATTATGTTTTTCAGCATAGTCGATCGCATCTTCCCGGGAGCGAATATCCCAGAGACGCCAGGGAGCAATAATTTGCAGATGCGGCGCTAACGCCTTGACAGTCAGTTCAAAGCGAACCTGGTCGTTGCCTTTACCGGTGGCGCCATGACAAATAGCGTCAGCCTGCTCTTTTTCCGCGATTTCCACTAATGCCTTGGCAATCAGCGGACGAGCAAAGGAAGTACCAAGCAGGTATTTACCTTCATAAACTGCCCCGGCTTTGAGCACAGGCCAGATAAACTCTTCGACAAACGGCTGTTGCAGATCTTCGATATACACCTTGCTGGCGCCGGACGCAAGCGCCTTGTCGCGAACAGGCTGCAATTCATCTCCCTGCCCGATATCTGCGCACATAGCGATAACTTCACATTGATAATTTTCCTTCAACCAGGGGATGATGACCGACGTATCAAGACCGCCGGAGTACGCGAGAACAACCTTTTTAACTTGCTGCATTTCATTTCCTCCTCATTATTAACAATGTATAAGTAATTACGCTCCCATCACTAAAGCCATAATCGCTTTTTGGACGTGGAGCCGGTTTTCGGCCTGATCAAACACAACAGACTGTGGTGACTCCATCACCTCTTCGGTAATCTCTTCATCCCGGTGAGCAGGCAGGCAATGCATTACGATAGCATCCGGCTTTGCGGCTCGCACCAATTCACTATTGACCTGGAACCGGGCCAAAGCCTGCCACCGTACCTGCCACTTGCTCTTTTCTCCCATGCTTGCCCAAACATCGGTATAAATGACATCAGCATCTTTTACAGCCAGATACGGATCATTTACCAGCTCGATGCGTGCTCCGGAGGCTTCGGCATCCGCTTCCGCATTGCGGACAATGTCCTGGTTGACTTTGTATTCAAGCGGCGTGGCTACAGATATATGCATACCGACCTTGGCGCAAGAGTACAGCAGCGAATTGGCCATGTTGTTGCCGTCACCGATATATGCCAGCTTCCTGCCTTTCAGATCGCCCTTATGCTCGAGCGTTGTAAACAGATCGGTTAACGCCTGGCAGGGATGCAGCAGATCAGTAAGGCCGTTGATAACCGGTATATCGGCATACTCAGCCAGCTGTTCGACCTCTGCATGGGAAAATGTGCGGATCATAATCCCGTCAAGATAACGCGACAGTACGCGCGCCGTATCCTTGACCGGCTCACCGCGACCAATCTGCAAATCATTGGCATTCAGATACAGAGCCATACCGCCAAGCTGCCACATACCGACCTCAAACGATACCCGTGTCCGGGTCGAGGCCTTTTGAAAAATCATACCCAACGTTTTTCCTTTTAACAGATGATGTTCAATGCCTTGCTTACGCTCAGCCTTGAGCTGTTTAGCCAGAGCAAAAATATCCTCAATATCTGCAAGCGATAAATCGTGCACTGACAGTAAATCTTTACCTCGCAAGCTCATTTGTCTCACTCCCCCTCAGCAGTATCAACCCACCGCCGCCATTACTTTATCTAAAATAGCCATCAGCTCATCCACATGAGACGGCGTGATGATTAACGGCGGGACAAACCGCAGGACATCACCGGCGGTACAATTGATCAGCGCCCCTTCCGCCATGGCTGCGGCCACCAGGCCGCTGCCCGGTATGCTGAGCTGTACGCCGATGATCAAGCCCTGGCCTCTGACCTCTTTAATCAGGGCAGGATATTTCACTTGCAGCTTATTCAGCTCGCCCACCATATACTGCCCTACAGAATCGGCCCGGGCTAACAGGTTTTCAGTTTCGATAGCGGCCAACACGGCATTGCCGGCGGCAGCCGCCAGCGGATTACCGCCGAACGTAGAGCCATGATCACCGGGCGCAAACGCGGCGGCAACCTTTTCCGATGCCAGCACTGCGCCAATCGGCACGCCGCCGCCCAGCCCTTTGGCCAGTGTAACAATATCCGGCAGAACCGCCGTATGCTGAAACGCAAATAATTTACCGGTCCGGCCCATTCCTGTCTGGATCTCATCGAGTATCAGCAACGCGCCATGTTGGTCACACAGCTCGCGAACTTTTGCCAAATAGGCCGCGTCAGGCACCTGTATGCCGCCTTCACCCTGGATCGGCTCCAGCATGACAGCAGCCGTTTTATCGTTCATCATTGCTGCCAAAGCGGCAATATCATTATACGGAACATAGTCAAAGCCCTGGGGCAGCGGCTCATAACCTTTCTGATATTTCGGCTGGGCGGTCGCGGTCAGAGTCGCCAGTGTCCGGCCGTGGAAGGAATTTTCCGCGGTAATAATATTCACTTTATCCTGGCTAATCGTTTTCGCGTATTTTCTCGCCAGCTTGATTGCGCCTTCATTGGCTTCAGCACCGCTATTGGCCAGGAATATCCGTTCCAGTCCGCTGAGCTCGCTCAGCTTATTCGCCAGATTGGCCTGGGGAACCGTATAGTATAAATTAGAGCAATGAATCAACCGGGCAGCTTGCTCCGCAATGGCCTTCACCAGCTGCGGATGCGCATGGCCTAACACATTGACGGCAATACCGGCTAGAAAGTCGAGATATTTCTTCCCGTCTGTATCATAAACATAAGGGCCTTCACCATGAGATAGCACGACAGAGTAACGGGAAAATACCTTCATGTAATGAGCCTGATCCTGAGAGATTATCTGCGTGGCGTTCACACCGTCTCACATCCTTTATTCTTCACGACTTCGGTACCAATACCTTCATTAGTAAACACTTCTAGCAGCAGGGAATGCGGTAAGCGTCCGTCAATGATATGGGCTTTTACGGCACCACCGGCCAAAGCCCGGACGCATGCCTCAATCTTAGGAATCATCCCGCCATCAAGTAAGCCCTTGGCGATCATCGACGTGGCTTCCGCAAACGTCAGGGTCGAAATAAAGCCTGCCCGGTTGGGGAAATCACGGTATAGGCCTTCCACATCGGTTAACAGCAGCAGTTTCTCTGCCCCCAGAGCAGCGGCAACCTCGCCGGCCACATAATCAGCATTGATATTATAACTGTTTCCCGCTGCATCGACTCCGGTTGGAGCGATAACAGGTATGTAGTCATTGTCTAATAAAATATTGATGATATCGGGATTGATCTGCTCTACATCACCGACAAAGCCAATATCAACTTCCTGGAGCTGATTATTCTCAATCACTTGAGCCAGATGCTTCTTCGCAATGGTCAGATTGGCATCCTTCCCATTTAAGCCGACTGCTTTAACACCAGCCCGGTTAATCAAATTGACAATCTCTGTGTTGATTTTGCCAACCAATACCATTTCAGCAACTTCCATGGTTTCAGCATCAGTAACCCGCAATCCGCTGACAAAGGTTGCCTGCTTGCCGATTTTCTTTAGCCCGGCGGTAATTTCTGGTCCGCCGCCATGAACCACAACCGGCTTCATGCCCGCATACTTCATAAAAATGATGTCCTGCACGACCTTTTGCTTGAGATCGTCATTCACCATCGCGTTTCCGCCATATTTAATAACAATGGTCTTACCGGAGAACTTTTGCATAAAAGGCAACGCTTCACTGAGTACAGACACCTTTTCTCTATTACTGATCGTCATGCTAAACACTCCTCTCTCCTACTCAGGTATGGTACTCAGCGTTGATTTTCACATAGTCGTATGAAAAGTCACAGGTCCAAACCGTAGCCGTAAAGCTGCCGGCTCCCAGTTCAATTTCAACAACAATATCTTTAGCTGACATAGCTTTCCGCAATGCCTCAAGATCAGGCCGCAATCCTAACCCGGCGGATACAACCGGAATGCCGCCGATACGCAAAGTTGTCTTGGCGGGATCAACCTGTGCGCCCGAATAGCCGACAGCCGATAGGATTCTTCCCCAATTGGGGTCTTCGCCAAAGAATGCCGTCTTGACCAGCGGCGACTTGGCGACAGACATGGCGGCAAGCTTTGCATCCGCCTGACTGTGGGCGCCTGTGACCGTAATTTCTAAAAATTTTGTCGCGCCCTCTCCGTCACGTACAACCAGTTTCGCCAATTCGATCAAAACAGTGGTCAGTGCTTCACAAAAGGCCGGGTAATCCGGATGTGAGCTGCTGTCAATGAGCGGGTTACCGGCTAAGCCGTTTGCCAATACGGCCAGAGTATCATTCGTACTGGTATCGCCATCAACGGTAATCATGTTGAAGGATTTATTCACAGCGGCATGAAGCGCTTGCTGCAGCACTGGCGCTGTAACCGCCGCATCGGTAGTAATATACGACAGCATGGTTGCCATATTCGGATGAATCATGCCGGCGCCTTTGGCAATCCCGGCTATTTTCACCACAGCTCCGCCTAACGTCAATTCATAGGCGCTAACTTTCGGAAAAGTATCTGTGGTCATAATGCCCAGCAGGGCTTGCTCGTGGCCCTCAACCGACAAACCGGCCGCAGCCGCTTCGATGCCTGACAGTACCTTATCCATTGGCAGAGTAACACCAATAACACCGGTTGAAGAAACCAATACTTCCTCTTCGGCTATGCCCAATAAGCCGGCCGCCGCGGTCAGCATGAGTCGAGCGTCGATTAAGCCTTGTTCTCCGGTACAGGCATTGGCGCACCCAGAATTAACCACAACGGCCCGCAGCTTGCCTTTAGCTGCATTTTCCCGGGAAATAAGCACAGGCGCCGCCGCCATCCGGTTTTGGGTAAACACGGCAGCCGAAGCTGCCGGAACTTGGCTGACAATCAGAGCCACATCTTCCTTGCCGCTCTTTTTAATGCCCGCTTTTACACCTGAAGCCACAAAGCCCTGGGGGGCTGTAATGCGGCCCTCAATTTTCTTCATCACTATTCACACTCCACTCACAGCAATTATAAATATAAGGGGACTTGCATCAGGCCTGCTCGTTCATCTATGCCAAACATGACATTCATGTTCTGTACGGCCTGCCCGGCAGCACCCTTCACTAAGTTATCGAGAGCGCTAACAACAATCACCCGTCCGGTGCGCTTGTCAACATGCCAGCCAATATCACAGAAATTCGAGCCGCGCGTATTTTTTGTCGCCGGATAGCCGCCCCTGCCTAACAAGCGGACAAAGTATTCGTCGGCAAAATGCGACTGAAACGCAGCATCGACTTGTTCAGCACTAATCCCAGGCTTGAGCTGCGCATAACAAGTGGCTAAAATTCCCCGGGTCATCGGAATTAAATGAGGCGTAAAGTTAATGACCACTGCTTTGCCCGCAAAGGCGGAAAGCGCCTGTTCAATTTCCGGGGTGTGACGATGCCCGCCAATATTATAAGCTTTTAAATTCTCGGCCGCTTCCGCATAATGATAGGTCTGACTCAGCCCTCTGCCTGCACCCGAGATACCGGATTTGGCATCAACGATAATACTGTCTGTCAGCACCAGATCGCCTGCTACCAGCGGGCTTAGAGCCAGAATGCTGGCAGTTGTATAGCAGCCCGGATTGGCAAGAATCTTTGCGTCTCTTACCTTTTCTCTAAAGAGTTCTGTCAAGCCATAGACAGCCTGGGAATCTTTATCGGTATGTGGCACCTTATACCATTGTTCGTATACCGCGGTATCGGCAAATCGATAATCGGCCCCCAGGTCAATCACTTTCTTGCCATGTTTGCTGATGATTTTTACCGCTTCCATCGCGTGCCCATGGGGCAGGGCAATAAAGACCACATCACTGTCGGCGGCTACAGTATCCAACTGATCCATGCTGATCAGCTTCTGCTGCCAGAAAGAACTAAAATGAGGGTAAATACTGCAAATGTCCGCGCCAGTCTGACTTTCTGAGGTAATATGAACAATTTCCGCCTCCGGATGATTGGCTAAAATCCGTAATAATTCTTCACCCGTATAACCTGTCGCACCACAAATACTAATTTTCATAAGATATCCCCCCATTTCTCAAATAATTATACAACATATATGCATAAAAATTCAATTAGTTTTTTTATATTTTTTTATTTAAAACATGGTCTGACCAATAATCGGTATATAATGACCACAAGCCGGGCAGCGTTTATCCCTTGTTAACCGGCTTTGGCGCGCAGAACGATTGATGATCAGCTCGCCGCATTCCGGACATTCGGTGTTGACCTGGACATTGCCGGCGTTTCCTATATATACATAACGAAGATACTCCCGTGCCGTCTGCCATGCCTGCTGCAGGGAAGCAAGCGGCGTAGACGGCAAAGCTAACCGGTACTGGGGATAATAACGCGATAAATGCAGGACAATATCCGGATTAAGTGCTGCCAGCCATCTGGCCAGAGCACGAATCTCAGCCTCTGAGTCATTGAGGCCAGGTATGAGCAATGTTGTCACTTCAATATGACAACAACCGGCAGCCTGCTCTACGGTTTGCTTAACCTGACGCAGCGATCCGGAACACATTGTTTGATAAAAATCATCCGTAAATGCTTTGACATCAATATTCATCGCATCCACATATGCCAACAGTTCCGCCAGCGGCTGCCGATTAATAAAGCCATTGGACACAACAACATTCTTAAGACCCGCACTGTTTGCCACAGCCGCCGTATCGCGGACAAATTCAAACCATACGCCCGGTTCGGAATAGGTATAGGCTATGCCGATATTCCGGCCACCGATAGCTATCGCTTGCCGCACCGCCTGCTCAGGTGAAAGCGGGGTTGATTCGGCAACCGTTTGTGCCAGCTGCCAATTTTGACAAAAGCTGCAATGAAAGTTGCAGCCCCATGAACCTAACGATAAAATTTCCGCACCAGGATAGAAATGGTATAACGGCTTTTTTTCGATCGGGTCAAGGACCACGGCTGTACAGCAACCATAATTTTCTGCTTCCAGCTGCCCGTCCCGATTGACACGCGTCCGGCAAAGCCCGGCTTTCCCCTGCCTGATCAGGCAGCGATGCGGACACAAGCCACAGCGTAAGCCATTGCCTTCAGGGGTATAATACGCTGCTTTCATGTGCAGCGGGTAACAGAAAAGCGGTATAGCTCAACAGCTTCATGTGCGGCAATACCGGCTTTATCCATTGCAATAGCAACCTGCTCTTCCACGGTATCCACTCCGTCCAGATCGGGCAGGAGCAAGCCGCTTCTCCGCCCATGCCTGACAATGACGCCATATCTCCTGGGATCAAGAGCAGACAGACTATCGATGCGTTCAGGCGCGGAAAGAATATCCACAGATACCGCCAAATCGGCGATTTCCTCTGCACTCACCGGCTTAAACCGCGGGTCCTGGGTTCCGGCGCTAATCGCATTCGCGATAATCTCAGCCGCAATAGACTCACGCGTGGGCGCAAAGGTACCGATACAGCCACGCAGGTTGCCCGCTTTCTTTAGAGACACAAACACCCCTGCCTGTCCACAGAGCTCGGCAGGCAGATTCTCCGGGACCGCCATTGGTGTGCCAACAGTCAGATAATGTTTCAGACTTTGCGTCGCTAAGCGTACAGCTTGACTACTCATTGGGTACCGCCTTGCTCTTTCTCTCCTGGGTAGGGGTAAGCAGCGCAAGGCCATATCCAACGCCAAACGGACCTTCATAGGAGAGAACCTGGGATTGTACTTCCATTCCACCAACAGCGCCAAACAGAAAAAATACTGACCGCAAACCGCATTCTCCGGCTTGCTCAATAAACTCTTTATCTAATGCCAATAAAGCCTTTACATTCATAGTGGCAATCGCATCCATTACCTGCCGGTCAAAGTCAGCCGCGTGAGGGCTGTATCCCGCAGGCGCATCCGGGCTGAGCCGGTGTGATAAGTCGCCGGAAGCAATCACTGCTGTTTTCCGGTCAACCATCCCAATGGCCCCTTGTACAGCTTTTCCGAATGTATACATTTCTTCATATGGCAGCATGCCAATCGACAGATGAACCAATTGGCCCTTAAAACCCGCTTTATGCAAAAAATAAAGCGGTACAACTGCACCGTGGTCCAGTTCAAGCGGCAGACGATGATTTTTTGCCACATCATCTGTCAACTCAATATAATTAACACCCAGCCGCTCAGACCGGCGTATGATATGCCGCACCAACAGCCCGTCCGTCTCAAAGGCAACAGAAATATCCGGCGCGCCAAATGCGGCCAAGCTGCCGCGTAACCGCGGATACACACTAACGCTCACAGCGTCTTTAAAAACCGGGCCGTGGGGAGTAATTAAAACAACAGTCTCCGCACCGCGCGCAACCAGTGTCTGGGCAATATACTCTGCTGATTGCACGGTAGAACTGATGCGCTCAGTATCACTGCCACCCACTTCCGGCACCATGATCGGAGGATGCGGCATCAGCGCGCAGCCAACCAGATTTTTCAAATCTAACCACCCCTTTGGTCTTTGTCTGCTCCCATGACTGTCACTAAGCCTCGTTTCTCTTATTTTATCATCCCGCATTATTGCGCAAATGATACGCCAGTGCTTTGGCAATCATCTCAACCATTTCCTGCTGGTATTGCGGGTTGATGAGTTGAGCCGCCTCGCCTTTATTGCTGATATAACCTGTCTCGATCAGTATACCTGGTATATCTGTTCGATTCAACAATAGGATATCCAAATCCTGCTTTGCTTGCCGCCGGTTTCCAGGCGGAAAATCGCGCAGGGCTTCCTGAACCGTTTCAGCCAGCAATTTATTTTCTGCGATATGCGAACTGAAGAACACCTGTGAGCCGGACCATTGCGTACCGGCGATCGCATTGGCGTGAATGCTGACATATAAACGCGGATTGGCGTTTTGAATAATCTCCACTCGCCGCAGCAAATCATTGCGTTTGCCGCCTTTGCCTTTCGTATAATAATCAACATCATCTTCTCTTGTCAACACAACAATGGCTCCCGCTTCGTTCAAGACCTTCGCCAGTTTCAACGCGATGGTGAGGTTGAGCTCTTTTTCAATCACACGATTGCGTGATGCCCCATCGTCAATACCGCCATGTCCTGGATCGATGGCAATGCAAATTCCCTTCAATGCGGATAAATCGGCATCATGAATCTTTGCTTTGCTCAAAGTAGGATAATAAGATGAAAAAACGTGCGTTACAATGGCAAATATGCTACAAAAAAAAATCAGTTTGACACTCTTTTGCCTCATTAACAAGATTCGCATACACGTCCTCCTTTTATAACAAAGCGTTGCAGTGCTTACTCTTGCTAATTCTATGCTATGCCTGCTTTCTCTATGTGCAGGCATAGCCAAACCAGCATAATTACGGTACAATAGAAAAAAAGCCCATTGGAAAGGAGATGGCTATGCGTCTAAAAACTCTGCTGTTCCTTTGCCTCGTTTTTGCTGCTTCCTTTTGGTGGGCCGGCGATGCCCCTAAACTGGTGCAATCCCGTTTAGAAAGCGCCTTCGCCGTCCGTGCCGATGAGCCAAGCAACACGGAACGCGTGCTGCGCCTGGTCGCATTACAAACTGCTGTCAACGCCAGATTGCCTAAGCAAGACTACGTACATATTGATGCGGTCCCGCTTATTTTGCAGCAGGCGTTTATTGCTGTCGAAGATAACCGATTCCGTGATCATATTGGCATCGATGCCAACGCCATCATCCGGGCAGCACTGGTTAATCTGCAGTTTGGCGAGGTAGTTGAAGGCGGCAGTACGATTACCCAGCAGTTAGTGAAAAATCTGTTTCTATCGTCAGACCGGACACTGGCCAGGAAGCTCGAAGAAGTTGCGTTAGCCTTGGATATAGAACTGCGTTACTCAAAGCCGCAAATTCTGGAGATGTACTTAAATACGATTTATTTTGGCGAAAATGCTTACGGCATCGGTCGTGCGTCAGCAGTGTATTTTAATAAGCCGCCAGCCAGGCTGAATCTGGCAGAGGCTTCATTACTGGCCGGTCTGCCCAATGCCCCGTCACTCTATTCCCCTTATGTCGACTGGAACGCGGCTAAACGCCGTCAGGCAGTGGTTTTAGCTGCTATGCAGCGCCATGGCTATATCGATGCCGAAACCGCGCAGACTGCGCGCACAGCTCCCTTGCAGCTGGCTAAAGTACGCCCCTAACCCCCTCAGTAATCCCGCAGCCTAAATGCATTGACCTGTATCGACGGCCCGCAACATAGTTTCGCCAACAACAAAGCTCCCGGCACTAACCGGGAGCTTTGTTTATCCGCACATTATTCTCTAATGGAAGGGGTTATTTGAAATGGTTGGGTATAGCTGTCCACTCACTGCGGCCTTGCAGTTTATCTTCAACATCGGATTTTAAAACACGTTCCATGACAAATTCACGGATCAGCGTATCCTGATTGATTTGTTCAGCCTTCTTAATTACGCGGCCTTCCTGCACTACATTAAAGGATATGAGTGTGTAATATGACTGCCGGTCTGCGGTCGGCGCTTCTTTAATTACCGCACCCAGAATGACTTCCGGCTTGCTCTCAAAAAAGTGTTTGGTAATTTGTTGATCAGTGGCAAAAATGACTGTATTCGGCTGTGTAAGCAACTCTTGGATTTCCGGGAACAGAGTTTTCATCTCACTGACCCTAAATGCATTTTGCGGTGTAAAGCGCTGAATTTGCACAACAGCATCGGGTTTATTGCTCTCATAAGCAACAACCATCTGGAATCCCTGTTCATTACGCCAGAACTGGTGCCATAAGGTCGCTTCCTTAGCATATTTATGCCCGGACGTTTCCCAATCCAATTTGGTCCATAATTGATTATCGTCATCAATGACAATACGATATTCGCCATAAAGTGCAGCCGTATCGGAGCGGCTGTCCCCCACTGCAGCAAACGCAGTTCCCATTGATGTTGCCAATAATAGCAGCAGCGTAAATATAACAAACCTTTTCATTCTTAATTTCTCCTCCGTTTACTCCTAGATAACCATATATTAGACCATCAGGTCAAGGTTTCCTGCCTGAAAATAAAAATCCCTCAAGAATTTCAAAAATTCCTGAGGGATTTGCAGTACTAACGTTTCGAGAACTGGGATGCTTTACGCGCTTTTTTGAGGCCGTATTTACGACGCTCTTTTTCACGCGGATCGCGAGTCAATAAACCAGCTTTCTTCAATAGCGGGCGATACTCCAAATCAACTTTGAGTAAAGCGCGGGAAATCCCGTGGCGTACTGCACCGGCTTGTCCGGATACACCGCCGCCCTCTACCTTGGCAAGTACATCATATTTACCAATGGTATCTGTTAAAGCCAGTGGCTGTTTTACAATCAGTTCAAGAGTCTTGAGACCGAAATAATCGTCAAGTACACGGTCGTTGACAACAATCTTGCCTTCTCCCGGAACCAGACGAACTCTGGCAACCGAAGTTTTTCTCCGACCTGTTCCATAATAAACTACTTGTGCCAATTTCTGTTCCTCCTTTCCGGTTATCGAATATTCAATTCAAGATTTTCCGGCTGCTGAGCAGCATGCGGATGTTCAGGACCGCGATAGACTTTTAATTTGCGGAACATATCGCGACCAAGGCTATTTTTCGGCAACATGCCTTTAATAGCGTGTTCAACGACTCGTTCCGGACGGTCTTGCATTAGTTTTCCAGCGGTGGTAAAGGTAGTGCCGCCAACATAGCCGGAATGGCTGAAATATGTCTTTTGCACCAGTTTCTTACCAGTTAATTGTACTTTAGCAGCGTTAATGATGATGACATAGTCGCCTGTGTCAACATGTGTGGTATAAGTCGGTTTATGTTTACCGCGCAGAACTTTGGCTACTTCAGCAGCTAGTCTGCCCAGTGTTTTGCCTTCAGCGTCCACGAGATACCACTTACGTTCGATGTTTGATTCATTGGCCATAAACGTCGTTCTCATCCAGTTATCCCTCCTTGCATGAAAATCATAGAGTAGCGCGAATAGCATAAGCTTAGGTCTAGATTTTCACCTTGATTTCCGGGGCTAGTGGAATCGTGGCAAAATCTCATAAGGATATTGTAATTAATGCTATCGTCAATGTCAAGCGAAAAAGCTAAAACAGCTCGAAATCATAGTGTACTTCTTGCAGACAGAGACCATTTGCCGGAGCTGTCGCTCCTGCCTGATGGCGGTCCCGTGATTCCCGAATCCGCAGCATGTCATCAGGCTTCAGCTTATGTATCCCAATATCAACTAACGTTCCCACTAAATTTCTGACCATATGGTATAGAAAACCTGTCCCGTGAAACGAGCAGATAATCTGATTGCCCTCCTGCCGGCATTCAGCCTGCAGGATTTCCCGTACCGGATTAACCGGCCGGCCACCGCTGGCACGAAATGCCGAAAAATCATGCTTGCCAACAATATGCCTAAGCGCCTGGCGCATGCTGTCGATGTCCAGCTTCCGGCGAATATGCCAGGCATAACGCCGTAAGAAGGGATCAGGCAACGCATGATTATAGATACGGTAATGATAAATTTTGCTGACAGCGGAAATTCGCGCGTGGAAATCTGCCGGCACAACAACCGCTTTACGAATGACAACATCCGCTGGCAATACTCCCTGGGCGGCAAAAGCAATCCGGGAAACAGGTATGCGGCTGACAGTTTTGAAGCTGACAACCTGGCCATAGGCATGCACACCGGCATCAGTTCTTGACGCGCCATGAATGGTTAGCGGATGCCCAAACAACGACTCCAGGCGTTCTTCGAGCAGTTGCTGGATGCTCAGCGCATTTGCCTGCCGTTGAAAGCCATGATAAGCGGTTCCGTCATAAGCGACAATTAGGCAAAGATTTCTTTCCTGCATTATCGCAATCCAACCACAATCACAACTATGGCCAGAATCACTGCCATTGCCAAACCGTCACGGAACGCCAGCCGCAATTCCTTCATTCTTGTCCGATTATCACCGCCGCGATAACAACGCGCTTCCATCGCGGTTGCCAGCTCGTCGGCCCGGCGGAACGCGCTGATAAATAACGGCACCAGCAAGGGAATCATATTCTTCGCCCGCTTTAACAACGAGCCGGAAGAAAATTCCGCACCACGGGCAATCTGGGCCTTCATAATCCGGTCCGTCTCTTCAATTAAAGTCGGAATGAACCGCAGGGCAATGGTCATCATCATTGCCAGTTCGTGCGCAGGCACACCGATGCGTTTGAACGGATTCAACAGGCGTTCAATACCGTCAGTCAGCACGATAGGCGATGTGGTAAAGGTTAACAGCGAGGAAATCATAATCAATAATACCAACCGGACAGACATTAATATGCCTTGCCGCAAGCCGGCATCAGTAATGGAAAATGGTCCGGCAGCCATGACGACATTGCCTGGGGTCGTCAACAGATGAATGAAAAAGGTAATCAGTAAAATCAGCCATAATGGCTTGATGGATTTTAAGACTAACCTGACCGGTATGCCGGAGATCCCGACAACAAAAGCGGAAAATAGGATTAACAGGCCATAAGCGGCATGTGCTTCGGCTAAGAAAATCCCGCTAATAAATAAAATAGTGCCAATAATCTTTGTTCTGGGATCGAGTTGATGAATAAAGGATTGCCCGGGGAAATATTGCCCGATTGTAATACCATTAAGCATTGAACTTCCCTCCCATTGCCGTCAGAATTTCTTCTGTTGCCAGCTCAGGGGTTAATGCCTCGCCGGGTACAGGCAGGCCGCCTGCCTTTATTTTGCGCAAGAGAGAAGTCACGCAGGGCACATCAACTCCGGCAGCCCGCAAGCAATCAATGCTGCCGCCGAAAATCGCTTCCGGACTGCCGTCAAGGCTAACCGTTCCGCCATGCATAACCAGCAGGCGATTAGCCATGCGCGCGATGTCCTCCATATTATGAGATACCAGGATAACAGTAATATCTGACGTGTGGTATAGATTTAAAATCTGTCCGAATATCTCATC
>POVV01000598.1_pt1 | contig 21544 bp, 19 predicted proteins | sample 1560271 | NCBI WGS metagenome assembly POVV01 (sample SAMN08337232, study PRJNA429181) | Bioreactor metagenome, whole genome shotgun sequencing project. | biome: cows' rumen and soil; feature: anaerobic; isolation source: anaerobic chemostat enrichment culture, galacturonate as sole carbon... | reverse complement strand
TAGCAGCGTAATCTTTTTGATAGCCTGCGCGGCGTCCTGTTGGACGCTTGCTTTGCTATACCCTTTCTGAACCATCTGCGTTTCCCAGCTTTCCTCATTTTCAGGCTTGACTTTTAATAGTTAGTCTTTATATTTGCAATAGGATTTGTTTGTGTGCTTAGCAGTATGAGAAGTAAATACGGGCGATTGAGCAAGCGGTGCTCGGCTGTGAGTGATATGGCAGTGAGCTCTGGCCGAAGATTAACCGGCTGACGATATTTGAGAGACGGCCGTATGAAACAGAATGCATCATAGACATGGTGATGGCCTCCTTTAATATTTATAGCAGGATATTTTGCTAGCAAAGGATGTAAGTATAAAAAAAATGCGGCTATTATTTGTATGCAAAATATCTCTATACTTATAATAGAAAAATAAACTGTATTTGTCAAGAGGAAATTTTGCATACAAAATAAAAAAGAAAATAAATTTTGCATAATTGGTGGACGACCGTAGTTCTACTCATTATCCGGGTTGACCAGAGTCACGGTAAAGGGTTACGCTGCAGCAGATAGCTCTAGAGGAAGATGGCTTATTATGTAGAATTTATAGAAAATGTAGTAAATCTTGCTGATCGGGGCTGTCGCAAAAGCAGCTTCTGTTTCTTCTGCATCCGGTTCTGATCGATTATCCAGGTTATGAGGGAAAGATTATGCCAAAAATCCGTCAAAAGCTCTCCACCCGGCGCGGCAAAAAATCAGTCCGGGCACAGCGGGGGACAGTAGCACGGTTCTTTGCCGCCGTCGCGGGGAGACTGTTCTCGATGCTTCGTACCACTCCGCTCGGCCTTCTGCTGCTGGCAGGACTGGCGTTTTACCGGCAGGATATTCTGCCTGCTAATCTGGTTGCCGCGCTGCCGGCGATATCGCTGATTACGCTTGTCTTTAGTCTGGTCATCACCGCTTGGTTTAACCGGGGGCGCGCTTTTTTTATTTTACTGGTGTTATTGCTGAGCCAATGGGGAATGGCCGCGTTTGCTCCCGCTCATGTCGGTAAAGCGTTTGCCCTGCAAGGCTTGTACACCTTTCTCAGTCTCCTGCTCCCCTTGAATATTCTTGGCTTTTCCCTGCTGGCTGAAGGGAAAATTTTCTCCGCGTGGGGGAGGCGGTGCCTGATGCTGATTGTGCTTCAGGCAGCCATGATATTAGGGATGGTGTGGTCAGGCGACAGGGTATTTTTCAACGAAATCGGCCGGCAGTCGGCGCAGTTGCCGTTCTTGTCGCCAACGCCGCTGTCGGATAGTGCGGTGATTGCGTTTGCTGTCAGTGGTATTCTGCTATTGCTGGGCCGCAGAAGAGTGAACCGTCATTTCCGGTTAGGCGTCCTTGCTGTCCTGGCCGTAGTCGGGCTGGCGCACCATTTTTACCCCGATCCTCTGGCGATTCCATTGTTTTATGCTTCAGCCGGATTGATCATGATTTTGTCGGTGCTTCAGGAATATTATTTTAAAGCCTATTTTGACGAATTGACAGGCCTGCCTTCCCGGCGTTCACTGAATGAGGAAATGCTGCAGTTGGAAGGCGTCTATGTCATTGCCATGCTGGATGTCGACTTTTTTAAAAAATTCAACGATACCTATGGCCATGATGCCGGCGATGATGTCCTGCGGATGATTGCCAGTGTCATGATGGATTTCAAGGCAGGCAAGGCATTCCGCTATGGCGGCGAGGAATTTACTGTTTTATTTCCGGGGAAAAGCTTATCTGAAGCCCTTCCGCTGTTGGAGCAGCTGCGAACCGCGATCGCCAAACGGAAGTTTGTTGTTCGCGGCGGCAAGGGAGAACAGAGGCTGACGGTTACCGTCAGTATTGGCGCGGCTGAGTCCAATGCGAAGCTGTCAAGCCATCATGCTGTCCTCAAAGCCGCAGACCAGGCTCTCTACCGGGCCAAGGAAAACGGCAGAAACTGTGTCAGCCAGTAGGGATGGGATAGGAGAAGACAAGAAAACGATTCAGCACAAAGAACACGAAGAACACAAGACAAACTGACCTGCGCGATTCGCGCGGGTCAGTTTGTTGAGAAACCTATGTTACAGGCAGTCGAGAAAGGTCGAGATTAGTGTCTTGACAAAGTGTTCTCTTTGATTTGATGACGGCCAAACCGGCAAATACTGCGTCAGCATTTCCTAGCAGACTACTTCCAGTATGCGTCGTCAACGCTTCCTTGTCTTTTGCCGGTTTGTCTCGCCCTAAAACCAAAATCTAACTTCGCCAAAACACTGGCAGCCCGAGGAAGCGCGCGCAGACAGTACGTTTGAAGGGTACGGCAAGCGCGCTCCCGCAGGGCTAATGCAACGGCCGAACGCCATGCCTCCTGGCGCGTTCGGCACTAGCGCGTCCATGCGCGTCGCAGATTGGCCTTTATCGACGGCCTGTCAGCCTTTCATGGCTTGGCGCGCAATGTATGCCCGATCAGCGTACGCGTGCGCGTAGTTGGTGTAGGACTCTTCAAAATCCACAATAAACAGCTCCGGATTCTTTGCCAGATCCAGCTCGACCAGCTGGTTGATTTGGTTGCTGTCCGGGCTGGAGGTAATGCGGACAATGGGAGAGGTTTTATTTTTAAAATTAGTTCCCAGAATGATGCCACGTTGATAATCACTCAGCCGCACCATTTTACCCATCGGATAAATGGCGACACTCTGGGTGAACTTGGCGACAAGCGACGGATTAAAATATTCGCCTGCGGCTTTGTTCAAAATGGCCACCGCGTAATATACCGGCGTCGGCTTGCGGTGCGGCATGCCTGCGATCAAGCGGTCATACACGTCAGCGATGCTGATGATCTGGGCCGCCTCGGAAATGGCGCTGCCTTTGAGTCCCAGCGGATAGCCGCTGCCGTTCCAGCGCTCGTGATGCTGGAAGCAGGCGAGACTGATCGCGTCCGACAGGGAGGGGTCTTCCCGCAGGATCTCCAGCGAATACAACGGATGCCGCCGGTACTCCTCCCGGTCGTTCCGTGACAGATAATCAGGATACTGCATGGCTAAGTGCCTGGCAAACTTAACCTTGCCGATATCATGAAATAAGGCTGCCAGACCTAACTCCTCCAACTGCTTGGTATCATAACCCAGAGCCAGTCCGGTCATGATAGACAGAATGCAGGTATTGACCGCGTGAGAAAACATATATTCTTCCTTGCGGCGGATATCTAAAAACCGCATAACGTTCTGCGGGTCCTGATCAAGCTCACTGATCAAATCATTTACAATATCTTTTACCCGGTCAAGCCGGACTCCTTGCCCGACCCGGAAGTGATGGATGGTTTCCCTGGCTGAAACAATCGCTTCATGCATATGGTTTGCAGCATACGGATTTGCCGTTATCCTGGATCTTGCCGCCTTCGGCTTGCTGATAAACGCGGTGGTAATGCCCTGGTTGCGAAGATACTGGATGTATCTTTCCTGAATTTCTATGCCCTCATTCAGCAGAACTTTGCCGTCGGCGGTCAGCAGCGGCTGGGATAGATACATGCCTGGCTGTATTTCATCTAAAGTAATCGCTTGCATAGAACGTCTCCTCTCACGAACGGCATCGTACACAGCCCTATATACTATATATCGGAAATCTGGCTAAATACTTAAACTTTTGTGCCAGACCGTTGATAAGGCCCCATCTGAATGGCCTGAGAGATAAGGCTTTCAGGTAGAATGAACGCAGTGCGGCAGGAAGGATAAAGCAGCGGCCCGCATTCCGCTTTTCGCAGATGCAGGCCGTTACGGTTGGTGCGGAAATCATCCCAGCATACTGCTGGGACGGTCTTCATTCTGTCTGATCACATATTTAATCAGTTTCTTTTTTGCCCGTTGAATCGCGTTGTCGACGACTTTCCGGTGAATTTTTAATTCTTTGGCGATATCCTGCTGCTTATAGCCATGGATATATAAAAGAATAGACATCCGTTCATGCTCGGATAATTGATGATTTATGTAATGATAAAGTCCTTGTGTGGTTTCCTTCTCGATCAGAATATGGGAGGGATCGGAGATCTCATCATTCATGACCAAATGATCAATCAGCTCGACACCATCACCGTTCTTCTTAAACTTTTTAACATATAAAGACTCTGCTTCGTTGGCTAATTTGTGTTTTTGCCGGTTGGCACCGGTCACTGCCGTCTTAATTACATTCTGGATATTTTTGCGGGCAACGAAATCAAAGGAGTACGAGCCGTTTTCATTATAATAGAGAACTGCCTTATACAGGCCCAACAGCCCGCATTGATATAAATCGTCGTAGTCTCCCCCGGGCAAGTAGTATTTCCGAATGATCCCGGTAATCATGCCGTTTAATCTGGCCGACAATTGAGTAAACGCATAATTATCAAAATTGCCATGTTTGTCAAAACAGCATTGTAGCACGATTTTCACCATCCACAGTATTACGAATTTTTAAAACAGCAATTTTTCCATTATTATAGCACAGGCCAGCAACAGCTTAAATAGGACTAAACACCTTTTGTTCTAGGATTCACAAGTGACTATCGTCACCTGACAGTACCGTATAATCATGCATTATTACGAATAGCCGTGTTTTCGCGCAGGTAGTGCTGCAAAAAAATAATGGCCAGCGCCGGATACTGCCAGCAACGTAATAATGATCAATGATTAAAGCGCCAATCAGACCCATTAACAGAACTGGATTCTGAAGGCTTTTCATAATCAGTTCATCTCCTTTAATCATTTATCAGCGGCTCACAGCCATCATACCCCGACAGAAATGTCACCGTAATCTCCAATGATTCGTAAAAAATAAATTGTAATAAGTTTGTGAATTTAAATAATATTAATTATTAAATAAGTATAGCACTTTGTATCGCTGTGTCAAGTAATCACATAAAAAATGGCATAACTGGTAGATCTTATGGCATAATCAGTTTGAGATTATTGAAAATATTTTTGTTTCCGGATTGACTTTGTTATGCTTCCTGGTGGGAATGATTTAGTTTTTTGCTAGTGCCATACGAACACAGAAACAAAGAACTGAAACAAGATATGCAGTTTCAGCTCTTTGCTTGTTATCCGCCGGGATCACCTCTCTGCTGCAATATGACTGGCCAGGCAATGTTCGCGAATTAAAAAATGTAATTGAATATTGTGTGGGGCTTGAAAGCACTGGCTTTATCACCAATTCCAGCTTGCCTTCGTGGTTTAAGAAAAACTGTCTCCAACAACAAGCGGATTCAGCAGACCCAATAGGTATTCTTGACACTACGGAAAAAGGAATCATCAAGCAAGCACTTAATTATTATGGCAATACGACTGCGGGGAAAAAGGAAGCCGCCCGGTCATTAGGCATCAGTTTATCGACTCTATACCGGAAGATGGATACCTATTCGCTATAGATCGTTTTGGAAAATGAGAAAACGCCAGTTTCTGCACTGTTAAGAGCCAGAATCACACTGCTGTGTTCTCCTGGCTTTTTTGTTTTAAACCAGACAAGGCGGTTTACTCTTCAGGGTTAGCGATTGGATAAAAAGCGTAGAATTCAATGAGTCGGACGTGGTTAGTCCTTGGACAGGGAAGTCAGACCGAGGCTCTCCCATTGTACAGCTTGGGCAATAAATACGAAACAGACACGGCTGGCTGCCATGCCTGTTCCGTATTTATATTGTAGGAGTGGATAGAGGAAATGCCATGCTTTCGTAGAGAATTTGTATGTAAATAATATGGGGACACCAGGTGTGCCTGGGTACTAATACCGTGGAGGGATCGTATGATTATGCTGAAGCGGGTATATGATACAGCGGATGAGGCTGACGGCTGCCGGATCTTGGTTGACAGGCTTTGGCCACGGGGAGTAAGCAAAGACAAGGCGAAAATCGACGAGTGGCTGAAGGATATCGCGCCAAGCGATCAATTACGCCAGTGGTATGCGCATGATGTGGAAAAATGGCCTGAATTTAAACAACGCTATTTTGCGGAGTTATCCGCTAAGGAAGCGCTGCTCAGCCGGCTAACCGCAAAGGCGTCGGCAGTTCCGCTAACCTTTGTCTTTGCCGCGGCGGACGCTGAACACAATAATGCCGTCGCTCTGAAGGAATATATTGAAAGGCAGTGAGTGAGGACTGCTTACTAAGTAATGAGGGCATAGAGCGAAGCTGTCACCTAAGTATCTGATATATGGCGGTTATAATTCGTGCTATAGCTTGACACAGAAGTTGTCCATTGCATAACATATAGACATATAGATTAATATAAATATGATGAGATGAATTAAACGTATGGAGTTCAAAACTACACTTGAAGAAAATAGGTGAGCTGGATTGAAGAAACAAGCGGAAATATTTAAAGCATTAGGAGATCCTGTTCGATTGGAAATTATCAAGCTGCTTTTAGGCAGAGAGCTATGTGTCTGTGATATTCTGAGCGCCTTCCAAGTCTCACAGCCCACAATTTCTCACCATTTAAAAACACTAAAGTATGCTGGGCTGGTTAATAGCTACCGTCAGGGAAAGTGGATTTATTATAGTTTAAATCCGGAGGCATTTGCCGCGGTGAATGGCTTGCTCCATGATTGGGTGGAAAGGTCGGCAACTAAAGAACGTTACCGGACATGTGAGTAAAGCACCAGAAGAAAGGAAGTATTGCTATGGTCCAAAAAACCGAATCCGGGTGTTCATGCAGTGGTAACACCATGAATAATGTATCCGGCTGTTGCGGGCAAACGTTGTCTGCAGGTTCTGAAACAGAAAGTATGCCTTGGATTATTGGGGAAATAGAGACAGCGACACGCAGCATTCCCCGCGTAAATACAAAGCTCACATTAGAAGACGAGATTGGCTCATGGAAAGCGCGCTGGGGAATCAGGCGGATGAATTATAAAATTCAGCCAGGCCTTTACGGTGTTGGCAGTCCCAACGCCGATTCACCGGTTGTGGTTTCAGCCAACTACAAGATGAGTTTTGACCGGCTTCGCTGTGAACTGAAGGGGCTCGATCTATGGATATTGGTGCTTGATACACGGGGCATCAATGTTTGGTGTGCAGCAGGCAAAGGAACCTTTGGCACGGAAGAAGTAGTCAATCGAATTGCCCAAGTGGAATTATCCAAGATTGTCAATCATCGGACACTGGTATTGCCGCAGTTGGGTGCACCTGGAGTGTCGGCCCATAAGGTGCTGAAACAATCAGGATTCAAAGTCGTATATGGGCCAGTACGGGCTACTGATGTTCCGGCATTCCTGCAGGCGGGCCTGAAGGCCACTGATGAGATGCGAGAAGTTCGCTTTGACCTGTCTGACCGTTTGGTCTTAACGCCTGTTGAAGTGGTTAGTACCATTAAGCCTGCACTGATTTTGCTTGCTGTCCTCTTAGTAATGAACATAATACTGGGAAAAGGCGGTTCTGCTTCCAATATCATAGCGTATACAGCCTTTGACTTTATTCCCTTCCTTGGCGCCATCTTAACAGGAACAGTAATCGTTCCCTTGTTACTTCCCTATATTCCGGGCCGGGCCTTTGCCTGGAAAGGCTGGCTGATGGGGCTTGTATGGGCGGGCACATACATCTGGCTGCTCACTTCTTCAGCCACATGGAGCCAGGTGCTATTTTATTGCTTAACTTTACCTCCTATTGCTTCGTATCTTGCCATGAATTTTACTGGCAGCAGCACATATACTTCCTTTTCCGGTGTCGCTAAGGAGATGAAACTCGCGGTTCCGTTACAGCTTGTTTCCGTGGTGGGTGGCATCGTATTATTAGCCGGCCGGCTGCTTCTGGGATTTAATTAGAAGGAGAACGATGGTAATGAAACATAAGTATTTACGCCATGTTGTCACCTTAGCGATCGATGCGGAGCGGTGCATTGGTTGTGGTATGTGCAGGGAGGTATGCCCCCATCAAATCTTTCAACTGCAATCCGGCAAAGCGCAAATCAATGACAGGGACCGGTGTATGGAATGTGGAGCTTGCGTTGGCAATTGTCCTGTAGAGGCCCTTTCCGTTAAAACCGGGGTTGGCTGCGCTTCTGCCATTATACGAGGCATACTCACAGGCAGCGAGCCTTGCTGCGGCGGAGATGACGGTTCGTCTTGTTGCGGCTAAGGTTCTGTTGACTCTGCCGGCTTCTGATCCTATTCCCGCTGCTCGGTGCTTCGCCAGGTGTGCGGCACTCCAAGCGCTTGCCCCAGCTTTATTATTTGTTGGATGATGAAAGGACGGTAGCGTTATAGGTAATATTTGAAATAGGCAAGCAGTAACAATGGTCATGCCTATAAATTATTCTTATAAATGGTATGAGGGTTTTATTTTTGCAGTAGGCGGAACCCCAAAAAGCGCGGCCTGGCTCTCCGGTGCTTGGTTTTATCGCTATACCCTTATTAATGAGACTGTTGTCAAGCCATTTATTAACTAAGGCCGTTATATCCACCTCAATAGCGGCATCGTTTACAGATGGCGAGAAGGCCTGACCAAGTGCCGGGTCGATGGGGCAATCATGCAAATATGTAGTGAAGGAACTGAACTCTTTTAGTAAAGGGTAAATGACGAACTCCGGCTGTGAGCAATAGGTGAATTTAGCAGCTCTGAATAATACCAGGGTTGCCGATAAGAGCGCAATGTTTCCGGGAATCATATTGGCATCAAAATAAAGGTAACTGTAATAAGTGCTTTTGCGTTTATTGCCGATAACAATCACTTTTTTTTGTATATTCCCGGCGGGGAGTTTGTTCGACAAGGTCAAGCTTTTAATAGCCGGCAGATGAATAACCGCCATTTTCTCCTCCTGTTTTTAACCGGGCGCTATGTAGGAGGGCTTGAAGTTTTCACTTCGCGCCCTCGGTCGCCTGAGGTGATTATGGAGTGTTAAGGAATGAAATTCCTACATGCAGATTAGTTTGTGAATACGTCTCATTATTAATAGACATGGCAAAGGTCGTGGAAGCTTCCGGAGCAAGCGAGGCAACGGCCTGGGTCCAGACATACTCGACGTCGGTCCCCACATAGATGGCAGTGACCAGCAAGTCTGTAAGTGTTGCACCACCAGATTCATTGTTGTTGGTTAGTGTTATTTCGACTATTGAACCTTCGTTGGAACTGGTAATGGAATAAGCAGCCGGAGTATTAATCAGTGAAGCCATCTTTTCCCTCCTTTTTTTGAGGGCGCCCTATGTTACATAATATGAAATTGAATCAAATCGGAACCTTATCCTAATAAAACATGATTCGCGAGATATGGCTGAGATCAGGCTTATCCTGCACCGTGATGACGGTACTAGAACTGATAGTGAGCTGCCGCTCTAAGAACGTCTCCCATAAACACCAAAAGACGGCGGCCGGCAGCAGCCGGAAGCCGTCTTTTGGTGTCATCAGTATTTTCGAGCGTCCCGTTGCAATTCTTTCACCAACTCCTCTGGAGCCGGACAGGTCATTGCTGCTGACATGATACAGAAGCCCTGCGCTCCGTTGCTGACGATCTCCTTGGTGTTGTGCCTGGCAATTCCGCCAATAGCACCGGCATACGCTTCAGCCCTGTTTCCTTGACTACTCCATTCCGGCCAATAGGAGGCACCAGTTTTTGTCTGCAGATAGTTGCAGGGACGGTTTTCTTTCCGGGTATGGAATATCCTTCTAAGGCAGCAGGATATAGCTGTAAAAAAGTTGAATTATACAAAAAATGTCCAGAATGCACAGGAGGTATCGCATGCGAAGAAGCTTTGGGGTCGCTATATTAACATGTTTGGTGCTGTTGATTTTTTCCGGCGCTGTTTTTGCCAGTGGCTATTCTGTGAAAAAGATTGGAGTTCTTGCGCTGAACAATGACAGCCGCTACAATCAATTTGGTTCCATTGCCGCTGAGACAATTACAGCCAATTTAACGAAGTTGAAATCCTGCATTGTCGTGGAGCGAAATGAGTTATCCAGGGTTTTTGCTGAACAAAGCTTGGGTGCAAAAGGCTATATTAGCGAAGCTTCTGCTGCGGAACTGGGCGGCATTCTGGGGTTGGATTATTTGCTGATGGGATCGGCTGACGCCGATCTGGTGCAGGAGTCTGGACGGTATTATTACAATAAAAAACGCAATCGGAATGAGTGGATAGAAGGAACAAAAAAGACGACCGTTGTGCTTACGTTAAAATTAATTGATGCCAAAAACGGTCAGATTGTTTGGTCTGATCAGACAGCCATTACCAATTATAATGATGATCTCAACAGCGCGCTTGCTGAGGCGGCATATGACTCGGTGCGGAAGATATATAAATTTATCCCCTTGCAGGGATATGTGATCAAAAGTGAAGCTGGACAATACGTGATTGATTTGGGAACAAATCACAATGTTACGGTTGGTGATGTTTTTGAAGTGAATAGCGCCAGCAATACGATGCGTCATCCGGTAACCGGCGAACTGATTGTAATGAAAAAAAATGCCGGTGAGATCACCGTGACAGAAGTGTTTGATTCTGTTTGTATTGCTAAGTTCAAAGACGCAAAGGCGCCAGGCGACACAGACATTCTGCCAGGCGACATTGTAATCAAGAAATTAAAAAAGAAGCCGCGCGGCTTCCTGGGGTTGGGCTGGTCAGGAAAAACGGATTTTTAGACGATCAAAGGACAGTTAGTGATAACTGTCCTTTGTTGTTGCACAGTCCATTTTTCAGACCGTTCAGAACGGTCCTTTTTTAGTTAAGCGAAATCGTAATACTATTATTAGATACTTCAATGACTTTAACCGGTATTTGCGGCATGGCTTCTAACTGCTCAGCCAGTACGGACGGCGAGCCGGTATAGTTAATATCAAGCATCGCTGTCCCTCGCTGGAAGTCGCGTAAGAACACGTTGGTAACACCGGCTTGCTGCCTGATGGCGCGATTTAACACGCTCACAACCGAATAATCATTGATTCCCGTGACTTTAATTTGCATGCCTTTTTCCGGATTGGTCGCATAGGCGAGCAGCTTTTCGGCAAAGTATTTACCTGCGGCTTTGCCGGCATTATTCAACGCTTTTTTAGCGGCTGTGAATTCTGTTACCTCAATACCGCCATGATGAAAGCTCTGCGCGGCAATAATTTCACCTGTATCCACTTTGATCAGCTTGGCCTCTACCCGGGCACGGCAGGATATAATACCGCTTCTCCGGTCACTGTCAGCATATTCGGCAAAGCCTTCGCCGACGATTACATAATCCATCCGGCCCTTTACTAGCATCTGCAGTGCTGCCTGTTCATCTCCCTGCATGATGGCCTTCAGCGTGTCTGCCCGGCGGATTTGTGATAAGGTATGGGGGTCAACAATCCGGCGAAAGCCGGCTTCGGTTAGTTGATTGATAACCGCTGTTTCGGCGGCCGGGTCAGGGATAGAGCGTATATAGTGTTCGTTGATCACGACACCGATGCGGGGATCACGCAGACCCAAATCGATGAGCTTTAACCGTTGCAGCTGTGTCATTAAGGCTGAGTTAGGCTGCGAGTCAACGCTGAAATTTGCTTGCAGTGTAAAAACCCCGCTGGCCTGCCTCTCTTTGACGATCGTATAGTCACGGATATAGCCCCGTGATTTGGCATAAATCTCATCTTTTAGCAGCATATTGTTTTGTACCAGCGTCTGAGAGTCAATCAGCGTTCCCACCACTCGTTCTACAGCCTGGCGCATGGCAGCGTATAGCGCCGCCTCGCGTGTCGGCCCTTGACCTTCTGCCAGGATTGTCTGTGCGGATACCGACAGGCATTGGACAATGACAAGCAATGTGATAACCAGTATCTTTAATAATTGCACACTAAACCACCCTTATTATTGAAACGGTAATAGAGCTATGGCCTGCCAACGGTATTACTCAAGGAAAACGACAGGACAATTGCGGAGAAAACCGGATTTCGCATTGGCTGATAAGATTTTGTCTGCGTCTTCGCTGGCAATCACAGGCGTCCGGTTAAAGTCGGTAAGACTCAAGGCCTTGACCCAAATGGGGTTCTCGCCAGCCCGGGAAATATCGCCCGGATTGTCAGGACCCACATAACCAACTGTGCCATATCTAATGATCGAAGCGGTATCAATGTGCTGAGCCCCATAAACAACCCGGCGTGAATCATCAGTAATGATCGGTGCCATTGACCGGTCGAGATCCAACCCGCGGCAATCGACAATCACTCCGGTAACTGAACGTACCGGTATGGTTCCGTTGGGGAGTTGCACGGTTTCAAAGGTCCGGGTTGGCGCCGGTGCGGCTATGGCAGACGGCTTGTCAGCCCATATGCTGGCGGCTATGCTGTTTTGCGCTCCAAAGAGCTCCACGCTTACGATGACCTGGTATGTACCGTTCGGCAATTGCTGTTCTTTTACGATTTTAGCGTTTTGAATTAAGCCGGTTACCGATGTTCTTGTCGTGTCTTCCACTACCATTAACTGCTCGACAGTGGTATCGCTATAAACCTGTACGCCATAGATATGCTCGGCCAGTCCCCGGTAGGCATCGACGATGGCTGCTCTGCGCGCCAGCGCGAGACTCTGGGCGGCGCTGACGGCATTCAGTGGCGGAATGCCTGTGCCGATTGCTGTAACGGTGCCTTCCTGCCACTTGACACCATTGCCGATAGCGGCAAGGTTGTTGGATGCGGCAAAAGCCATGCCGGTCAATAGGATCATCATGATCGCGAGAGTGAGTATAAAGTGTTTTTTCATTCTACTGCCTCCCTATGAATGTATTTGAATCCCTATCTGTTTGTTGTGTATTAGTATACCATTTTTGAAAAGTAAGCAGTTAGCAGAATTTGTTATTCGGCTCTAATTACTACAAAGTCCGGTGTAGGCTGGTTATTTTATTTAACCAGCCGTAAAATGTCTTTAAACGCCGCCGAGCCGGCTTGGCGGCACAGCTCAAATAAAATTGACTCCACCGTTGTCAGGATTGCGCCTTCCTGCTCCATCCGCCGCAGGGCGATGCTATAATCGCTTTCGCGGCGGGAACCGATGGCGTCAGCCGCTACGACCGGTAAAAAACCGTATGCCTGCAGGTCGATGACTGTCTGGAGAACACAGACATGCGCCTCAGCTCCGGCGATGAGGATATTTTTTCTGCCGCTATCCCGCAGCTTAGCCAGCAGCGGCTCGCTGCCGCAGCAGCTAAAGGTCACCTTGTCCCAGTAGCTGTCAAAATAGGGGCGAAGCTCTGCAATCGTGTCGCCCAGCCCCTCGGGATACTGCCGGGCGGCCAGCCGCGGCACGCCCAAAGCGTCTGTTCCCGCCAGCAGCAGCGCCGCTTTTTCCTTGACTGTTTCCTTCCGGTCAATATGGGGTACCAGCTTTTCCTGCATATCAATGATCAATACCAGGGAATCGGCTGCTTCAATTCGCATCCCGCATTTCTCCTTTCAGAACCGCTGATATGGACAAATTCTCCATTTTCACCGTTATTCCCTGCTGTTGCAAAGCCGGGCGCTGTATCTGGCAATAAGGGCAGGATTATTGAAGGGTGAAATGGAATGAATAAAGAAGCTGCCCCGGCGGCACAGAGCGCAGGTAGTCCTGTACCGCCGCAGTGTGCTTGGTGATCGTAAAGAGGAGGTTTTTCTGTGATCAAGAAGTTTTTTGTTCCACTGCTTGTTGCCTTGCTGTGCGTTGTCTCTGTCGGGCATGCCCAGTCGTTCAAAGATGAACAAGCTGTTTACCAATTGGAGCTGCCGGCACGGTGGCGGGTCGTTCAATCCGGTGCGACGCTGGCGGTTTTCGCGGATAAAGATAACCAAAATACTTTTTCCATCTCTTTGTATCCCAGTTATCCTGCCGCCCGTTCGCAGGATAGCGATTATATGATTTTGCGCTTAATCAATGAAAAGCTTGCCGGAAAAGTTCCCGGTGCTGTCATCAAGACAGTGAATGTCGGGAAGGTTGCCAATCAGGAGGCTGTGCTGACCAGTCTGGAAAGCAAAAATAAAGCAGGCAAGAAAACGGCTGAGTTTCTGGCGGTGTCGTTCTGGGTTAATGATAAAGTCATCCAGATTTTCTGCCGTTCGAATCAGGCGGAGAACGCAGACGCGTTGCTGGCTGTTTTCAAACCGGTTATCGATTCGGTAAGATTGCAATCGGCAACCGCGTATGACTGGGCGGTTAAGGGGCAAAAAGCCCGGGATGCCAACCAAATCGAGACGGCGCTTGATGCCTACGCGCGGGCAGCCGAGCTTGATGCCAACAATACGGAGTATATCTACCAGCTTGCCTATACCTATTCACATAAAGGCGATTATGAACAGGCGATTGCTGCAATCACCAAAGCCATTGCGCTTAGACCGAAGACCGCTTTTTATTATCATGAACGGGCTTATGCGCATGTGCAGATGAAGAATCCGCAAGCGGCGCTGGCGGACGCGGAACAGGCGATTGCGTTGAATCCCCGTATATCAATTTTTTATGCCGGACGCGGCAATGCTCACGCCATGACCGGCAATTACGAAGCCGCCCTGGCTGATTTCCAAAAATGTGCCGAACTCAAGGGCGGTATACTTGATGCGGACTTCAACTTAGCGCAGGTATATGAATTGCTCGGCCGCCGCGAAGAGGCCATACGCTGCTATCAAACCGTAGCAGCCAGTCCTGCGCTGCCCGAACCGGTAAAAGTTAAAGTAGAAGCCAGAATCAACGGCGATTGGGACACATATAAGGAATGGATATAATCGTGGTATGATAAGGCCAGGGATGACTACATAATAACTAAGATGAAACCATAAGGAAGGACTACAATGAAGATTATTGATGCCCATATCCACTTCTGCCAGGAGCCGCACTTTGACGAGATCGCGGAAGCGGCGGGCCATGAAAATAGTGATGCTCATTTGCGCGCCCAATATGCCGCCCATAACATTGTTCATGCGGTGGTCATGGGCAACCGCAGCCTGCAGTTAAGCAATCACGATTACCCCGGTTATCTCAGCTATTGCGTCGGACTGGACAGCACCTGCTTTCAAATGGAAGAGGTGGCGCAGCAAGCGGAGCTGGTCGAGCAGCATTTGCGGCGGCCGAATTGCGTAGGGATTAAGCTGTATCCGGGCTACAATCACTTTTATGTTTACGATACGGCGCTTGACCCGTTTTATCAGTTGGCCATGCAGTATAAAAAGCCGGTGGCCATTCACACCGGCTTGACGGCTACCAGCCATGCGGTATTGAAATACAGCCATCCGCTGACCCTGGACGAAGTGGCGGCACGCTATCCGGAGGTTCAGTTTGTCATGTGCCATCTGGGCAATCCCTGGTTTGTCGACGCTGTCGCGGTCATGGAGAAAAACGAAAACGTGGCTGCCGACCTTTCAGGCATCCTGGAAGGCCGGATCGACAATATGCCGGATTTCTTTGCCCGCAAGCACGGCTATATTAACATGCTAAAAGACTGGCTGGAATACCTGGAAGCCTATGACCGCCTGCTGTACGGCACCGATTGGCCGCTGGCGAATATCGCCAATTACATTGATTTTGTCGCCCATATCATACCGGAAAAGCATCATGACAAAGTGTTCTTTGACAATGCCAACCGGATTTATCAGCTTGGCCTTTGAGGGATGACAAGGGCGATTGGCTATAGGACATTAAAACGCCAACTTATGACACTGTTTTAATCGTGCAACGAAGCGGTATTTTGAAAATTGGGCAAATATCCCGCTAGATGCTGCTGGAAAAGTTGACAGAAGGATAACGGAAAGGACGTATAACGTCAGAATCCTGCAAATCGGAATATTTTGCAGGATTCTGACGTTATTTTTTGAATGTAATGAGGAGAGGATTTTATAGCCTATGACCGGACGGAATGAATAGAGGCACTGGAGGTTTTTTGATATGGCAATTCCCACATATAAAGATATCATGCTACCGTTTTTACGGAGCTTGTCTGATGGAAACGTTCATTCTCTGAAAGAGCTTTATCAGGTTTTAGCGGATGAAATGCAACTGGACCAGGAAGCGCGCAGCCAATTGTTGCCTTCCGGATCACAGTCGATCTTTTATAATCGGGTGGGTTGGGCTAGAACGTATTTGAAGAAAGCTTTGCTCATTGAAGCGGTGGCATCCGGGCAGTTTCGAATAACCGAACGCGGTCAGGCTCTATTAAAGCAACAGCCTCCCCGCATTGACAAACATGTATTGAACCAGTATCCTGAATTCCGGGAATTCGAGCAACCTTCCCGACTAAAGGGAGAAACTGAAGCCAGCACTGTAGATGTCAGTGATACTGATAAAACACCGCTAGAAATGATTCAGAACTACCATACAGAAATACGAAATGCTCTGGCTGATGAGCTCTTACAAAAGATTGCCGATCAGTCGCCAACCTTCTTTGAGCATCTGGTACTCGATTTATTGTTAAAAATGGGCTATGGTGGTTCTCGGGAAGATGCAGCCGAGGTTGTCGGTAAAACTGGCGACGAGGGGATTGACGGCATTATCAAAGAAGATCGTCTGGGGCTGGATGTGATTTACGTGCAGGCCAAGCGCTGGAAGGGGTCAGTCGGCAGCCCGGAAATCCAAGGCTTTATTGGCGCTTTACAGCTCAAAGGGGCGCATAAGGGGATTTTTATAACTACATCAACCTTTACGACGGCGGCTCGTAATGTCGCTTCAAGAATCGGTAATAGAGTTGTATTAATTGACGGAATCCAACTGGCGCAATTAATGATTGATTACGGAGTCGGAGTAGCGACTGAGATAACTTATGAGATTAAGCGGATTGATTCTGATTATTTTGTGGCGGAGTAGGGGTAGATTGATGTCAGTGTGTTTTGTTGAGGAGATGTGATCTGGCGGATAGACGAGGGGGCAGTTATGAAACTGTTTGTCGGAGTGACAGATAACAACTGGTATAATTTTTTGGCAAAAAGACAGCCAGATGAGCTTAATTTCTGGCGACCGAATGCGAAACAAGCATTTCGAGCGATCGCTGCCAATGACTTGTTCCTATTTAAACTTCACCACCCATTTAACTACATCGTTGGTGGCGGATTCTTTGTCCGCTATTCCATGTTGCCCCTTTCCTTAGCCTGGGAGACATTTGAACAGAATAATGGGGCTGTCGACTATTTCAGGTTTGCAAACGCAATTTACAAGTATCGTCATAGTGACCGGAGAAGTGAGCCAGATCCGGCAATTGGCTGTATCATTCTTAGCACACCGTTTTTCTTTGCTGAGCGAGATTGGATTCCTATTCCATCCGATTGGCACCTTAATATTGTTCAAGGCAAGACCTACGACACTAATACCACTATAGGTAGCCAACTCTATCAGCAGGTTCAGGAGAGGCTAGCGAGGAACAATTCTTCTTTGCCCGGAGATTTTATTTCGCGAGAGGCAAATGGCGAGCGATACGGCCAACCACAGATCATTCAGCCACGCCTGGGTCAGGGAGCCTTTAAAGTCATCGTGACTGAGGCCTACAATCGTCGATGTGCTGTGTCTGGCGAAAAGACACTACCTGTCCTCGAAGCAGCTCATATCAAGCCCTATTCGCAAGAGGGGCCGCATAGTCTTCGTAATGGATTATTGTTGAGAAGAGATCTCCATACCCTGTTTGATCGCGGCTATTTTACGGTGAATGACGATTTGATTGTAGAAGTTAGCAAGCGTCTTAAAGAAGACTATGGTAATGGTCGCGACTACTATGCGTTTCATGGGAAAAAGCTAACCGTTTTGCCAAGTAATTTGGCTGATTGTCCTAATCGTCAGTTTTTGGAATGGCACAATAATAATGTATTTTTGGCGTAGGTAAGTTAGCAGCGTGATAATGCAGCAAGACGTTCAGCTCTTCTTTCGCTTCATATATTCCTTCGATGCCACTGTAGGCTAGATTGCCTAGATGAATTAGTTCATACTGATGATAAATTAGACGGGGCCAAGCTGTTTTTTCATTTGCCTATTTAGTACAACTGGTTTTATAACAAGAAATGGCTCCCGACGTCCATGGTATCATAGGGACAATTTAAGAAAAGCAAACTGAATACGGAAAACACGCCTCGGATAAGAGCCTAAGGCATATTTTTCTATAGTGCATGGTGTGCTTTTAGTAAAACGCTATAGCTTATGATATAATATAGTATAACCTGTACAATAATGAGGTGAAGCTAAATGGAATTAAACGAAGCGATTAAAAAAGTACGTTTGGAGCTTTGTTTGTCCCAAGAGGGGCTTGCCCGTGAGCTCCATGTTGGATTTACATCTGTGAACCGATGGGAGAACAATCATGCAAAGCCGAATCAAATAGCCCGTCATGCTTTAATAGAGCTTTGTAAGAATAAAAGCATTAGTCCTGAGCTGATCACGTTGCTCTTGAAAATAAAGTAGGTATTGCATAGTTTTGAAAAGGGTTTTGACTATTACTATTTTATAGTATGAGGAGATTTAGGTATGAAATCTGAGCAGCAAATTGAGGTAGAGTTTATTGAAAAGCTTCGAGATTTAAAATATACATATCGGGAAGATATTCGAGACAAGGCGACACTTGAAGCTAATTTCAAACAGCATTTTGAAAGATTGAATCGTGTAAAGTTAAGCGATTCCGAATATGCACGCCTCAGAGATAGTATTATCACTGCAGATGTGTTCACTGCCGCTAAAACTTTACGAGAAATCAACACCTTTAAGCGTGATGATGACACGCCTCTACAATACACCCTTGTAAATATTAAAGACTGGTGTAAAAATGAATTTGAAGTGATAAATCAGTTGCGTATTAACACGGATAACAGCAACCATCGTTATGATGTTATTATCCTCATCAATGGTGTTCCTGTTGTCCAGGTTGAGTTGAAGTCGCTGCAAATTACACCTAAAAAAGCAATGGAGCAAATTGTAGAATATAAAAACGACCCGGGCAATGGTTACACAAACTCGTTGCTTTGTTTTATGCAGCTTTTTATTGTGAGCAATGAGAGTAATACATATTATTTTGCCAACAATCACAAGGAGCACTTTTGTTTCAATGCAGACGAGCGCTTTTTGCCAATTTATCAGATGGCAGATGAGGACAATAACAAGATTACCCATCTACATGATTTTTCTGATAAGTTTTTGCCCAAATGCACTCTTGGGCAATTAATCAGCCGTTACATGGTACTTGTGGTAAGTGAGCAGAAATTGATGATTATGCGTCCTTATCAGATTTACGCTGTTAAGGCAATCATGGACTGCATCGATCAGAATCGTGGCAATGGATATATCTGGCATACTACCGGAAGTGGCAAAACACTTACATCGTTTAAAACAGCAACACTTTTAAAGGATAATCCTGAAATTGAGAAATGTTTATTTGTCGTTGACAGAAAAGACCTTGATAGACAAACTCGATTGGAGTTTAATAAGTTCCAAGGAGGCTGCGTTGAAGAGAATACCAACACGGAAAGTTTGGTTAAACGGCTTACTTCGGATGATTATCGTGACAAAGTTATTGTTACCACAATTCAAAAGTTTGGGCTTGCTCTTGATGAAGATAGCAAGCGCAATCAAGAGAAAAAGAAAAGGGGAGAACCGACCTACAAAGACCGCTTGGCCAAGCTCAGCGATAAACGTATTGCCATTATTTTTGATGAATGTCATCGTTCACAGTTTGGCGATAACCATGAAGCAATTAAAAACTTTTTTCCCAAAGCACAGCTTTTTGGATTTACCGGAACACCAATATTTGAAAAAAATGCAACATATAAGAAAATTGATGGTACGGTTGGTTCCTATATCACAACAGAAGATGTTTTCGAAAAAGAACTGCATGCCTATACTATAACGAATGCCATTGATGACCGTAATGTACTTCGTTTTCACATCGATTATTATAAGCCGGGAGATACCCCTAAAGCAGCTAAGGTCCCTGATACGGTAAATAAAAAGGCGATTGCCGAATCAATATTATCAAAACACGACGCTGCTACGAATGGCAGACGTTACAATGCGATTTTTGCCACAGCTTCTATCAACGATGCAATAGAATATTTTGAGCTGTTCAAGTCGTTACAAGAGGAACACAAAAAAAACGAGGACGAGAGCTTTAAGCCATTGAATATTGCCTGTGTTTTCTCTCCACCGGCTGAAGGGAATAAAGATGTTAAGCAGCTCCAAGAAGACCTGCAGCAAGAAAAAGCTGACAATGAACAAGAGCCAGACAAGAAAAAGGCTGCACTTAAGAGCATTATTGACGACTATAATAAACAGTACAGCACAAATCATAATATAAACGAATTTGATTTATACTATCAAGATGTGCAACAACGCATTAAAAACCAAAAGTACTCTAATTCCGACTATTCGCATGTAAACAAAATTGATATAACTATTGTGGTGGATATGCTTTTAACCGGATTTGATTCTAAGTATCTGAACACCTTGTATGTTGATAAAAATTTAAAACAACATGGCTTAATTCAAGCATTTTCAAGAACAAACCGTGTTTTGAACGACACAAAGCCTTACGGAAATATTCTTGACTTTAGAGGGCAAGAAAAAGATGTAGATGAAGCAATAACGCTGTTCTCTGGAAAAGAAAACAGTGGTAGGGCGAAAGAAATTTGGCTTGTTGAATCCGCTTCTGTTGTGGTTGAAAAGCTGGATAAGGCAGTTGCCGAGCTTGAGAAATTTATGGAATCACAAGGGTTAAAATGTAGGCCGGAACAAGTAAGCAACCTTAAGGGCGACGCCGCACGAGTTGAATTTATCAATAAATTTAAGGAAGTGCAGCGCCTTAAAACCCAGCTTGACCAGTATACAGATATCAAAGAAGAACAAGCGGCCAAAGTTGAAGAATTGTTGCCGGAAGACACCTTACGCGCGTTTCGCGGTGTTTATATTGAAACGGCTCAAATGCTAAAAGCACAGCAGGGCAAAGATATTAGGGATAAAGACCCAGCGGTCGAACAGATCGATTTTGAGTTTGTTCTGTTTTCTTCTGCCATTATTGATTATGACTACATCATGTCATTAATTTCTAGGTATACACAGCCGGATGTGCCTAAAAAAGAAAAAATGAGCCGTAAGCAGCTCATTAGTTTGCTTTGTTCAAATTCAAATATGCTGGAAGAGCGTGAAGATATTATTGCTTATATCAGCACACTGGAAGACGGAATAGGGTTAGATGAAAAGGAAATAAAGGCTGGATACCGAAAATTCAAGGAAGAAAAAGCAGCCAAAGAAATGACGGCAATTGCCAACAAATACGCTATTGAGCCTGCATCCTTGCAAGTTTTTGTAGATGAAATTATGGGACGTATGATCTTTGATGGTGAAAAGCTGAATGATTTGTTAGAACCGCTGGAGCTTGGGTGGAGAGACAGGACAAAGAAAGAAATGGAATTAATGGACGATTTAATCCCGCTGCTTAAAAAGCTTGCAGACGGACGTGTGATTGTGGGGCTGAATGCGTATGAATAAGAAAAATAAAGTGGCTTTGATGCCGAAACTAAGGTTTCCGGAATTTAAAAACAACAGCGCAATTAAGCTTGAAAATGGAAATGTATTATTTGAATCAATTAGTAATAAAAATCATAACGCTGATCTTCCTGTTCTCGCTATAACGCAGGAACATGGAGCAATTCCAAGAGAACAGATTGATT
>POVV01000597.1_pt1 | contig 21573 bp, 19 predicted proteins | sample 1560271 | NCBI WGS metagenome assembly POVV01 (sample SAMN08337232, study PRJNA429181) | Bioreactor metagenome, whole genome shotgun sequencing project. | biome: cows' rumen and soil; feature: anaerobic; isolation source: anaerobic chemostat enrichment culture, galacturonate as sole carbon... | reverse complement strand
TTCGCAGGGTGAGGCTTTTCCGGTAAAGATTGGTGTGCAAGGGGTTAATGACATAGGTGTCCAGACCATTGTCAAGGAGAAACCCGAGAATGTTGTAGCTGTAGTGTCCGGTAGCCTCAAGCCCTACTTTTATTTTATCTTGGGTCGTAGAGCATGCCTGGATTCTTTGCATCAGGCAGCAGAATCCATCCATGTTGTTAGGAATGGCAAATACGTCCGCAAGGACTTCACCTTCTGAACTCATGATAAAGCAGTCGTGTTTGTCCTTGGCAACATCAATCCCGACACAAATCATAATAAAAACCTCCTGGCGGTATATTCGATGCTGCTGTATCCACAGAACACTTTGCTCATGTAACCTTGTTCTAAATAAACCGTCTGGCGGTATCTAACTGATTAACAAACTGGCAAAGGGCTGTGGTTGGAGCCTTTTTTGAACCATCTGGTGGTAGGGGGGCGAAACCAATCCACAGCATCCCTTACAGTGTAGCACAGCCCTTGGAGAGGGGCTCTAATAACTACTACTCTATATAATACAAGGGGGGAGATTTCGTGCCCAAAAAGCCAAATAGGCTGATAAAAGAAAAGAGTCCTTATATCCTTAAAAGTTGTCAAATAAGGAGCGTCCCTTGGTGTTCTCCAATAAGGAGCGTCCCTTGGTGTTCTCCGCAGAAACGGATTGATGAGTTTAAGGCCTTGTGGACTAGTGCTGTTAAGCCTAATGAACAGAATCGAGCATTTAAGTTGTTAATTGAGAAGATTGTATATGATCGAGAGGATAGTGGATTAAGGCTAGAAGTTTTATATAAATAATTGAATGATGTAACAAAAAGAGAAACTCCTGCTAATTTTGTATTATTTGGCAGGAGTTTTTGAATCTTTTAGGAATATAACCAAATAGTTGCCTATGGTTATCAAGCTGTAGTATGTAAGTTGGGCTGATAATTGTTACGCTGTTACTACTTTTAACTAAATGAAGAAATCAACAAGTAAGTTTACAAAGGGGCTGGATTAGTTCATGCCAAAGCAAGGTACGAGGTTAATAATATTTTGTATTTATATAGCAATATTGTTAATAATTAATTATTGTGTTTTCCAGCAGGTGCTGCCATTAAACGGGGCAAAAGGCTTATGGTTTTACTCAGGATTAGCAAGTTTACTATTGGGTAATATGTTAGTTACTCCGTTTTATACAAAACCAGTTGATGCAATTTCGTATTCCGTAGCCGCAATGATAGCATTATATTCTGTTAACGATTGGGATAAATGGATAACTATTGATAAAATAGCTTTTATTTTTGCGTTAGCATTTTGTGTCATTGTTTTAACTTCTGCTTTTGCCACTATTTTGACTAAAGATTCGAGTAATAGTACTGGTCAAAAATGGTCGGCTACCTTTCGAAATCTATCTGATTCACTTGGAAACGAGAGACTTATCTTTGGGATGGTGACTCTATTCGCACTAATTGTATTTCACCGAGAATCGGCATTGGAATTGCTAACTATTACTTTTGCATGGCTCATTATGATTACTAAACCTGAACAGTTTCTTCTGAGTATATACAATAGAATGGTATTAATTTGGGGAGGCACAACCCAATCAAAAATTGTTGGCAATATTGTTGCTTATCAGACACCTGGACTTATCCTTGTTAGACAGAAAGACGTGGAACCTTTGCAGTTTGGTACTATTTTAGTGCTAAAAGATTCAACTCGAACAGAACGAATTGCTATGGTAATGGAGTGTATCGGACAAGATGAACGCCCCCTGACTAGAACGATTATTATTGATATATCCACTGGATTAAAAGAAACCATCAAAGAAAGTTTGAGACTATATCCGGAGAATGTAGCTATAAAATGTGATGAATTTCAATATCAAGATGCTTCTGCTGAAATAGTATCGAGTATTAAAAAGTTACAAGAAAATTGTCTTGGGGTTGTTGCTCAGGAAACATCTATTGAACATCTATATTTTGACGTAATACAAGAAAAACAACTTGAGGAAGGGAATCTGGTAGAAGTATTCATTAATGGACAGCTTGTGCTTTACCAAGTAGTAAATGGAGTAACAAAGGAAGAGACTATATTCCAAAAAAACACTCATGGATTTGCCAGAGTAAAAGCACAGAAGATAGGGTCATGGGATATAGAAGCTAAGAGATTTTTGCCGGCAAAGTGGATACCTACAATTAATAGTCCTGTCTTTTTGAAAAATGCAAGTGTTTGCAATGCTGAAGCTAGATCCATCGGTCATTTTCCGGGTTCAGACTGTAATGTATATATAGATAATGTACATAGCCTTGTTACTCATAACACAGCGATTCTTGGCATTTTAGGAGTCGGTAAGTCAATGCTTTCCATTGAACTTGTGGAGCGAATGATTGCAGAAAAAATTAAAGTAATTTGTATTGATATCACGGATCAATATTCTCAGGAACTCAATGATTTTTATGATCACGCGCAAGAGACTCCTAAACAGGATATACTACGTGATATTGGAAAAGCAGGAAAGTCGAGAGTCAATCGAAACATAGGAGAGGGCGGAAGTATTAACCAGTTTGCGACTGCGATAAAAGCAGAACTAACAGAATTTATCAAACCCGATTGCCGTCAGATGCTAAAAATTTATAATCCATCAACATTTGAGGTATGGCGGCAAAACAGTGGAATGTATAATGATAATGCTTCTATGATAACTCTTACTCCAACAGAGATTACTCAGATTATTTCAGAAGCAACATTGGAGATAGTTCAGGCATTAGGGATGACAAACCATGCTAGGGTTTGTTTAGTCTATGAGGAAGCACATTCGCTAGTCCCAGAATGGAATTCAGTGGTTGCAGATGGGGATAGGTCTGCAACTAATGGAACAGCAAGAGCTATTCTCCAAGGACGAAAATATGGGTTAGGTTGTTTGCTTATTACACAGAGAACTGCGAATGTAACAAAGACGATACTAAACCAGTGTAATACCATTTTTGCGATGCGGACATTTGACGATACTGGCAAAGACTTTCTTAGTAACTACATAGGTAGTGATTATGCCAGCATTCTACCATCATTACAGGAACGACACGCGGTATTTTTCGGGAAAGCATCAAGCTGTGAAAATCCAGTGCTGATAAGACTAAACGACAAGGCGGATTTCAGGGACAACTTTAGAAAAGAATTTTCTCCAGTCAGTAGTAACAGTGCTGAACAATTGTTAAAGGGATAATAAGGTAGTGCTGTTGGGCCAAGTGAACAAAATCGAGCATTTAAACTGTTGATTGAGAAGATTGTTTATGATCGTATGGATAATGGAGTAAGGCTGGAAGTTTTATATAGATAATTGCATAAGTGTTAACAAAAAGGAAAACTTCTGCTGAACTTGTATTAATTTGGCAGGAGTTTTGGCTTTTATGGTATTTTGTAAAGTAATAAGAGGCGGATTTAGAGACAGGGACAGTGGTTTTATCTTGATTTGAGTCAGAAAGACGATACCACCGTCCCCCTAGTCTTGGCGAAATCAAAAAACAGCTCTCCAAACTGGACGGGCTGTTTTGATTTCTCTGGAGCATAAATTATAAAGCCAGTATCTTGGTAAATATGGCATGTCTAATCATATTAACTCATTAATAAAAATAAAGCATGGGGCAAATAGGACGGCATGAATGGTATAATAATCATAGGCATATCCATTTAGTCGGATAGACAAATTTGCTGATTTCATTTAACCGAGTGTGCGGGAGGTAAAGATGATATTAACAAATGACCTTTATATCATATGTAATCATTGTGGTAACAGACTAGTGATTAGCAAGAATGATATTGAGTCAGAAACATCTTCGTACGAAAGAAAAATGGGAGCAGAAATTCAGCATGACTTTTATGGAGATTTTAACTGTGAAAGGTGCACAAATGAAATTTCGTTCTTAATTTCAGGTTATGAATATCCTATTGGGATTTTCAATTATCAAGACTATAAAATTAATGGTGGGAGTTTCCTTGTAAGTCCGGAGCTAACTATAAACATTTACATTTCCTTTGATGATGATGTAATTTATTATAATTTACCTGAGGTCGAGCGAAATATAATGATGATACTACAAAATAAAGACTTTGTTTATAAGTTATCATCAAGAGAATTTGAAGAAGTTGTTGAAGAAGTATTCAAATTACAAGGGTTCGAAACTAAATTGACATCTCAAACTCGCGATGGGGGCAAAGATATAATTGCTTGCAAAGTATTTGCTGGGAAACCATTCGTAGTTTATATTGAATGCAAGAGGTTCGGCAATGAAAAAAAGGTAGGGGTGAATGTAGTTAGAGCGGCATACGGAGTCCATATGAATGATAAAGTTAACAAATCAATAATTGTCACATCATCATACTTTACAGATGGTGCTATAAAATTTGCAGCCCAACAGAATACGCTGATTGATTTAATTAATATTGATGAACTGCTAAAACTTATACAAAATTGTTCAGTTTGAAGTTGTGGTAAATAAATAATACTTGGGAGGGTACGGTGGTACTGTCCTGATTTGAGTGATATCAATTTTGGATTTTTCAACCAACATTACCACCTGGCGAATGATAAGAATCCATACTTATTGCAACACGCGCATAATCCGATAGATTGGTATCCGTGGGGCGAGGAAGCGTTTAAAAAGCAAGAGCGACCGTGCGGAAATGGAGCGCGGTTGAAAATGCTGTATAAGTAGAAAAATAGTTGAGCAGAAAAGTAGAGACGAGAGAAATGGTGTTTTGTCTTATACAATTTTATTATTGTTTTTGGGCATAGGTTTACTGTTTAGCCAATTAAGGCACTTAACTAGCAATGAAGGTAGGGTATCTTTGTGGGGGTCAATTCCATTACATATATTATCCAAGCCTCGAACAATTATATATAGACATCCAATTAACGAGAGAGAAAAGGCATAATTAACATGTATAGTTGATGAACTTGTTAATATACCCAAAATGCTGAAGAATCCAAACGTGACTTCCATAACACCATACGTTATACGGTGTCTACTTCTGTACCACATTAGAGCAATTCCTGTTAATGATATTACAATTGATGTCTGGATTGGATAAGATAAACAATATAATACAATCTTATTTAAATGGAAAGCAAATATTGCAGTTAGGATAGGAATAATAGTCGGAATAAGAGCGACCCATAGAAATAAAGGGTCTACCATACCTTTACGCTTCTTGAATTTTATCATAATACCTAATTCTACAATTTTGGGGGTTAACCTTTAAAAAATCAGCCAACAGAACCTCTTAAAGCTACTCAATGACGGGTGGCCTTTATTTATTCAATGATGCGCCCTTGACTTACCACAACATACCAACTAAAATAAAAGCAACACCTAACAAATAAAAACTATCAATTATATAACGTATGTAAAATCAACCGTAAGCAAATCCTAAACAGTAGCTATGAAAACGAGGTGGAAGCGAATGTCTGAGAAGCACGTTAACCACCTCGCGAATGAGATGTCTGCTGCAGCAAAAATAAAAGCGAGGAGGAAAGGAATATGAATATCTATGAATATAGAGTTCGAACCATTAGCGGTAAGGAGGTTTCGCTATCGGATTATAAAGGCAAAGTATTAATAATTGTTAATACTGCCAGTAAATGTGGTTTTACTCCACAGTATGAAGAACTTCAGCAGTTGTATAATGAATTCGCTGATAGGGGATTAGAGATACTCGGATTTCCCAGCAATCAATTTGCTGAGCAAGAGCCAGGGACTAATGAAGAGGTACAGCAATTTTGTCAGATTAATTACGGGGTTAGCTTTCCAATGTTTGAGAAAACAGAAGTTCGGGGAAAGAATGCTCACCCCTTATTTAATTATTTAACTACTACAGCGCCATTTAAAGGGTTTGATATGAAACATCCAATAGGAGAAAAACTGCAGGAAGTATTGAAAGAGAAATATCCGGAGTTCCTTGAAGGGGATGCTATTAAGTGGAACTTTACTAAGTTCTTAATTAATCGGCAAGGTGAAGTTATAGCAAGGTATGAACCCACAACGACGCCATTGGCTATGAAGGATGATATTAAGAAGTTATTGTAGTTTTTTTGTGTTAGGGACGTAAATACTTATAAACCGGTGACATCTTTGTGATGAAGCCGGTTTTAACTATGTAAGCATATAATCATCTAGTAGGCCTGTCTAGTTAATTCTATTTAGTACAATTTTCCTTGACTTACCACAAAATACTAATTATAATAAGAATAACATCTAACAAATAATTAATATCGATTATATAGCGTATGTAAACCCACCTACAAGCAAATCCTAAACAATACCCATAAAAACGAGGTGAAGCCAATGTCTGAAAAGCACATTAACCACCTAGTCAACGAAAAGAGTCCATACTTACTGCAGCACGCACACAACCCCATAGACTGGTATCCCTGGGGTGAAGAAGCGTTTGCCAAGGCTAAGGAAGAGGATAAACCGATATTTTTTAGTTGCGGCTATAGTACGTGCCACTGGTGCCATGTTCATTAAAGTAACAGAATCTTGTCGATAACTAACAGGAAATATAACCCAATATATCGAATTGAGGAGCCATAGTTCACTTATTGGTGAATTATGGCTTTTATTTTTATAAAGAGTTTATAATTGAGGTGATAAAGATACTTAGTATTGAGAAATATATTGCGTGGCGAAAAAAGGAAAATAAGAGTGCATAAAAGCCAGCATCCATATGGGCTAACGGGAAATCCGCTATGACATGTATTGGAATTATTTGATGACATGTTATAGAACAAGAAAATGCCTATGAAGCCAGTATTTATATGGTGTTACATTTTAGTTTAAAAACAACAATTGGCTAATTTTATTTAATTCAAAAAATACCTTGTAGATCTGTTGTAAGAATGGGAGGACTACATGAAAACAGCGATATTTTTAGGAGCGGGAGCCTCAGCATCTGAAGGGGCACCGACTCAGAACACATTATTTAGAGACTATTTTATAAAAATTCAGGGCTATCATCAGCAGGGTGATATGGAGAGAGAGCTAGCAACGTTTTTTTTGAGCATGTTTCATATTGATGTTGATAATAGTGATCTTATGAGTATAAGTTTTCCTACGTTTGAGGAAGCTTTAGGAATCTTAGATTTAGCTGAGCGAAGAAAGGAAACCTTTAAAGACTTTGACCTAGAAAATATTGCAGTAAATAGTAATAGAATACGATTTATTCGGCAGTACTTAATTATGCTAATGGCAAAAATTATTGACGAAAAGTTATTAGCATCTAAAGGGATTCATGCAACGCTTGTAGATAATCTAAAATCTAGTAATTTATTGAAAGATACGGTTTTTGTAAGTACAAATTACGACATATTAATAGATAATGCTCTTACCGCACTTTACCCTGATATTATGTTAGATTATGGTGTTGATTTTACAAATTTCAATGAGCCAAATGGCTGGATAAAACCTGATGACAACGCAACTCGATTGTATAAAATTCATGGCTCACTTAACTGGCTTTATTGTCCTACATGTAATCATTTAACATTAACTCCTAAAGAAAAAGGAGTAATTCGATTATTAACTAATCCGCGGGACGCTTTATGCCCAGATTGTGAATCATTAATAATACCTATCATTGTGCCGCCGACATATTTTAAAGATATGTCAAATGTATTTTTAAGTACGATATGGAACAAAGCTGAACACGCTTTAAGAAATGTGGATCATATTATTTTCTGTGGTTATTCGTTTCCGGATGCTGATATTCATATTAAATATCTTATTAAACGTATTCAGACAAATAGAGTGCGGCGTAATTTAAAAATCAGTGTTTTTAATTATCACAAAGGAAAAAAAACGGCAATAATTAATGAAGAAAAAGAAAGATACTCCAGATTTTTGGGGCCAATTAAATATCAAAAAAAGTCATTTGAGGAATTCGCTAACAATCCTACTAAGTATTTTAGATAGATATAGTGATATTTAAGAATATACAATGTACTAATTAGGGGATTCTAGGGGTTCTGTGTGACTCTGACTCAGGACTTAAATCGGACCTTGGCCAAATCATTGACCAAGGTCTCAGACTGTAGACAAACTACATCTTTAATAATTTCCATATTACGATATACATAAAAATACAGGACACTAAACAATTTTTATAATCTAGTGTCCTACAGATATATTCTTAAACTGAAATTTGACAATGAAATAATTACTTTATTACAATGACAGAAAATTTATGATAGAAATAAACTATATTCATATTGGGTAGCCCAAAAACCTAGCACAGTATTTCCAAAATAGGTCAGAGATCACATTAGCGTTATAAGAGCTAAGATTATATGACTCCTCAAAATTGTCTTTCATTATATCATGAAATTGTAATATCGGATCATAATGTATAGACAGATGTTCCTCTTTTGCTGAATAAGTATAGATTTCCTGACTAATCTGATACTCATATTGCCAGTTGGCAGACAGATATAGAATAAGATTAATAAATGCCACTCTCTCATGCGGACAATATTCAAAGCGAAATGCGTCCATACTGTTCAGTTCCAAGATTAATTCTCTTTGTATGTTTATATTGCTTAAAAATCTATATCTTAACTGTAAAGCATAAAGTATATATACAGCATCCATGTAGTGGTTGATAATCAAATCATTGGGGGGATTCATCACAACAACTTCACTGTCTTTTTCTGGAGACGCAAAAAATTTCTTTCCTGCATCAGTATAGAATCTTAAATATTTATCTACTAAAGTATTGCTTGACACATCAATAACAAAATTGAGCAACTGGATTTTGCCACTTTTATTAAACAGCGAGTTCCCATTTATTCTATCTTCAATAAAATAAAATTTCCATTTCACATTATCTTTTGTGGAGATATATGAAATATAATCTTTACAACCGTTGATAATACAGATATGCAATTCATTATCCGTATACTTGTTGTATTTTAATATACAAGTTGCTAAAGACTTCGAATAGCTTAACAACTCTCTGTTTTTTGAGCTATTAATTTCATCACGAATCTTCAACGCTATGTATTTATCAACTTGCTCCTTATCAACTAAGGGGGCCGTAAATTCATCAACATCATATGTTCTTAGTTTAGGGTCAAATCCAGATATGTCTTCAATCCTAAATAACATCAATTATTTCTCCCGTCATTAATCATCTTTAAATTCTAATTTATCTAATTATAACAAAGATGAAATAGAAAACATAGAAAGGCATATTTATTATCACAATATACAATGATTCAGTATAAAAAGAGAACTTTGTCTACAGTCTGGGACATTGGTCAAATTATTGACGGATGTCTGTTTAATGTTTTCGCGGCATGTTATGGAGCAAGTTTACGAAGCTGAAAGCTAGATAATATATGGAATCTTGTCAACTCTAGATGGCATGTACTGGAACGGTTTAATCGCATGTACTAGAACAAGAAAATGCCTATGAAGCCAATAAAATAAGGGTGTTCCACTTTTGACATGACAAAGGTGCCATGTTCATTAAAGTAACCCAAAGTTGTTGCATTCTTGGGACAGGAACAACAAGACATTATAGCGAAGATTCACATAGACCCCAAAAAGGCTCTATGTGAATCTTTTTATATTTCTAAATAGTAAAATAGCTTTATATCAACCATAAAATTGAGATCTTTGCAAACTGTTATAAATCGAGTTCATGAACGTGGAGCCGATTGAGAGGATTAAAGGGCTGCGGCAAGGGATGAGTTTTTTGTTGGTATTTTTCTTTCCGGGCATTTCACCTATCATAATTTATAGGATAAAAGGGAGTTGGGATCAGTGGGCAGACCATTCATATGGCAAATGATTAAGGAAGCAGTTTCTTCGTATCCTGGCGGTAAAGCTACGTATTCAGAAATAAAGGATTACATATGGAAGAAGTACCCTGATGTAAAAGACAGTACGATTAATGCGCAGGCAATAGTGTGCACCGTTAATCAACCATCAAGAGTACAATACCCTGAGAACAAAAAACCTAGAATTGCCAATTCACGCTATGACTTCCTCTTTACTGTTGGCCGTGGTAAAGTTGTACTATACAATCCTGAAGAACATGGTGTTTGGGAAATACGCAAAGACGATTATGACAGATTGATAGTTGCACAAGTGGACGCTGTGGAGAATGTAGATGATGAAGAGGAAGTACCGAATGCTTGCGTTGCGTTACATTAATATCAAGCTATTATTTATTGGAGGGTTCCCTATGGATATTAAGGAAGGTCTATTCCGAGAGAATTATCTATTTACACGGGAAGATATTTTAAAATCATTAGAGTTGTTTATTGAACACGAAAGATTAAATGAAGAGTCCGTCTATTCAGGCGAAGTTGTAAAAAACAGAATTAAACTATGTGAAAAATTTGTTGCAGCAATAAGAAAATGCAAACTTCCGATCTTAACAGAACTTTGGTGGTATTATGAATATCAGTTTTTAGAGAATAGCATGGAGCTGAATTTATGTCAGGCTGATGAGATTGAAGTTGAAAATGATGAAATTAGTAGCATGACCTCATCCGTAGAACACACTTTAATCACGGTTGAATGCGATTACCTTACAGTGGAGCAATATGCCGCTATGCATAATGTAGAATCTGTTACCATAAGGCAATGGATAAGACGCGGGAAATTAAGACATGCCAAAAAGAATGGACGCGATTGGTTGATCCCTGACACTGAAGATAAGCCCCGGCGTGGTTTTAGCAGTGTGCAGTATATAGTAGAAAATGAAGCAAAAATTGAAAGTGAAGAATTTCCGTTATTAGCGGTATCCGAATCAATTTTTATTGTTCAAGATAAAAATAACAAAAATAAGTTCATTTGTTATCTTAATAATTATAAAACTAAATTTAACAGTAATATTGAACTGACCAGAAGTGAAGTTGAACGACTGGAACATACTATTATTGAATCGGGAAAAGCGAGAGTTGAAGCGAATATACAATACGTCCCATATATTATTAGAGATACGGAAGGATGAATAATCGGCGTGGATTTTTATAAGGTATATAATAACCATTGCGGTGGGTTATAAACAAGGAGAACGATTAGTAAACTTAAAAAGCCTTCTGCGTGAATAAACTGCTGTGTACCCCGTTAAGAAGATAGGGGAATTTTAGAATACTACCTGTCACAAAATGGCAGGTAGTATTTTTTAGCTGCGATTGAGCTTTTTTGCATTTAAACTTTCTGGGTTTATGGAAAGGGGAATGGTATAATAGTATATAACTTACGACCCTATTTTTGATGAGTAGATGGAGATAAATAGGAATTTATATAATACTTAAAATTGGAATTGGGGCATCTTTTATGGAAAAGTGCACCCACCAAGTTATGGAGGATGTTAATATGTTATATTTTCGCTTTAATGCGGATAATTTTGTTGCTCCGCAGCAAGAAGGTACTGTTATTGAGGTCAAAGATGGAAAGCCTGTATCTTCTCCTCAAAAAGAAATTTGCCCGATTGACTTGGGACAAGTACAAAGTTTCTTTTTCAAGAAACTAAGAGAGGAACTATGCTTATCTGAAGTTGGTATAGGGCATGCTTTGTATGATGTTATCGGAATCCCCGTAGATGCCTTTAGTATAAATGATGAGAAAATAGGCAACGTTGATGGTGCATTAAAATTTGTTCTTTCTGAGTATGCAAAACTACCTATCGAAGAGCTTAATAATAAATCATTAAATGATTTAGGGATAGATATTGAGTTTTGTAAAAGAGCCTCAAATAAAGAAGTTAATTCGAAAATTGAAATGTATATGCAAGGGAATAATCTTGAATATATAGTTGAAGATGTATTGTGGAAAAATATGACTGATGATGAGAAGGTTAATAGATTCTCAGAATATCTTACTAAAATTGGCTCGAAAGACAATGAACTCATTATTGTTGATCCATATATATTCAATACTGTTGAGAATGATTATTGCAACATATTAGCTTCTGTACTAAATAGCTCTAAAGCTGCCACGATAATTATCGTGACAGCTTTAGGACAAAAACATTATACACAAGCAAGTGCTAATAAAGTATCAGGTCAAGTAGGCATAACTATGCAAATAAAACATACTAATGATTTTCATGATAGATTTTGGATTGCCAACCGCAAAAAGGGATTTTATACTGGAACATCGTTTAACGGGGTAGGCAAAAGGATTTCATTAATTAATATGCTTTCCGATAATGATGTCACAGAAATTATTGATGAACTTCGCGATCAATCACTAATCTATTAATTTGTATTCCTCGCCTGATTTCAAAGGCGGCACTCTAAGGAGGATGTAATCCGGTACTATGCTTAATAGAGCTACTAAGCTGCTGGAGGGATTCATACGGACGGTTTTGATCGAATGAAGCTGGCCTGCCAGCGTTTCAAAAATCAAGAGTTCGGCATAGAAGATTTTCAAAGTTGGCTACAAACCGGAGCGGCGGTAACCCGTGGAGGAAAAGATTTTAGAATAATATTAGAACGAGCATTAAATGATTTGGAGAGAATCCTGTTTCTTCAGCCGGAGGAAGATCATCATAAATATGGAAGTGAAATAGCCGACCGATTAGTAGTAGAGGTAGAAGAATACAAGGTGTTGTCTAAGTCCTTGGGCTATTACCCCTAATTCTCGGACCATTGGTTATTACTATCAATAGGTTTTCTTATATATTTTCATTTAGGAATAGATTTCGCTTTGGGTACGGAGTGTTGAAGTTTTATTTGGTGCATTAAGTATTTTATATAATGCCATTCAATATATCAATAGATATATTTCCTATTGGTGCAGGTTTATATGTGATTGTTAGGGGTTTGGATAATATAGGACAAGGAATATAAATTGGCCTAGAAAAATTTTGGAATGATCTCCATAAGATATCAAAATATTTCCCAAGAAAAAGATGAAATCTGAAGAGTAACTATAGAATATATTCAACGATTATTTTCCCATAAAAGTGTTCAATATTGCCTCTTGCAATTTGGTAAAATATCGAAGGGTAGGACGTTATTTGAATAATATTGATGCGTATTTAAAATTTAGTTATCCCCCTATGACATTGTATGAATTTGATCAGTTTAAATGTGATGAAGAAGTGTATAATCTTTTATCTAGTACTGGAATTTATATCATAGCAAAAAGAAGTTTGCCAATTATGAGTATTATAAAAATTGAGGAAAACGGTATAATGTTTTCTGTTTCAATGGAAAAAAGCGATTCGTATATGGAAATATCTATATCCCCCAAAGATAATCCTGTATTGTTACATGATTTAGAGGCTGCTATGTTAGGAAATAACACAAATGATAAAAATAAATTTCATGCAATTACTTTATATGGTAAGAATCGACGCTTTATTTTACATGCAAATTTAGATAAATTAATGAGCTTATCTTCGGATGATTTGTTGAAAATTCATTGTGAGGGTGATCCAGTTCCATTTTTCACTTATGAGGTTTTATATGTAGGACAATGTACGGGGGAGCATATTTTTTCAAGATTTAAAACACATCATGCATTACTTGATATTTTAATTAAAGAAAAGATTATTCCTGAAAAGTATGACAAAATAAATGATCTTGTGATATTGCCGTTTAGATTAGAGGCCGATGTTGTTTCAGTTATTACTCATGAAACTTCCGAAGAAGATTTTGTAAAGGTAATGATGGGAGATTTTGGTTATGGTCTTAAAGAGATTTCTTTAGATTGTGAAAAAGCTTTAATAAGGGCAATGGATCCAAGGTATAATAAAACAAAATTTAAACAATATCCTAAATCAAAGGATGGTCTATACCAACATAAGACAGATTTCGTTTTGTATAGGATTTTAGAGAATATAATTTTAGAATATGATGAAAGTCATAAAATAGTAGGGGATTCTAAAGTAGAAAATGCATCTATTATTGGTGTGAATGATAGGCAAGAGTTCTTTATATGTTCATAGGAGAATTTAGAGTCAGGCTCTCAATATAAAAATAATTAAATTGGAGACAATAAAAGTTGATTGTGGGCGGGAGATAATAAAGTGATGGCTGGATGAAGCAGCCGAGCGATTATTCGCGCAGTTATTCGAAGATTGATAATGGCAGTAGGTGTTTTCTTTTCAGACATTATGTAACCTCGATGCAGTACGTCTGTGGAAATATATCGTCGCTTTGGACTTGCATACACATCCAATAAGAAAGCCAAAAGGCCATAGTGCGGTTCTGTCTTTTGCGCTTACAGAACAGATTTTTATCGGACAGAGTTGCTATAATAACGCTGGCATGAGTGTCGTCTGGTGATTTACTACTATGAGATTAATATATTTTATTAACTAACCTTAGTCAAATATTTGACTAAGGTCGATTTAATGGTTAGTGGCATGTTATGGAGTAATATTGTGATGCCACGAAACTAGATAAATACTGGCTTTTAAAGATATAATAATGGCACGTTATGGAACAATTTAATGGCATGTACTGGAACAAGAAAATGCCGATGAAGCCAGTAAAATCAAAGGGTTCCACTTGTGACATGACAAAGGTGCCATGTTCATGAAAGTAACAAAATTGTATATATTAATCTGCTAAATTAGTATAAATTCCTACATCCAGTATAATTTGGTGCAGGATTTTTATTTTTTGGATAGAAGCCAATTTGTAAAAAGGTATCAATTATCGGGACTGCAGATACATTGACGAGAATTATTTGAAGTTACATTGAACAAACTGTTGACTGATGTTATACAGATATTTGATGTTCAGCTTCAGCTATTGAAATTGTCGATGGACAATGTTTTGTAAACATATTTGTAGAGGCAGTACTGGCTAATAGTGAGGGGGGGTAAAATGGCAAATGAGTGGATTGGCGGTGTGGGGGTATTGCTTGGTGCAATAACAACAGGGATTTTTTCGATTGTGACAAGAAAAAATCAGTTCGAAGAGGAAAAGGAAAAAATGTTGTTGGAAAGTAATATAGCATTAAATAAAGAAAAATTATATAAATTATCATCTCATAAAGAAGAATTATTTAATTTATTACAAAATCTTAGTTTTGGATTTTCTACGACCCAAAATTATAGAATGGAACAAGCAGGGGCTTCTTTTAAGGAGTATGATATGCATTATGAGAAGATGAATCAATTTGTTTTGCGCGCAGAATTATTAGCACATTTATATTTTCCAGAAGTATTTGAGGAAGTTAAAAAAGTATGTGAGTTAACTAATTTAATATGGGGCCAGCAACAAAACTATTTTGGCTACGCTAAAGAAATGAATCTAAACCGACAAGAAATTCTTAATAATATTGTGCGAGATTCATCAGATTTACAAAGAAAATGTTCATTGATAATGAATAAATTAAGTTCAAGCAATTTCTAAAGTTAGAACCAATGTCTGAAACTATATCATAGTAATTGTGGAAAACAAGTGCCTATAGGTGTTCAGAGTGATTCTGATTTCGCTATAAAAATGACATTGGTCAAATTATTGACTAATGTCATTTTTATGTCAGTGGCATGTTATGAAATAAAATTGTGAGACTGCTGTGCCAGATAAATACTGGCTCCTCGAGCTAGAGCAATGACATGTTCTGGTACAGCATGTACTAGAACAAGCAAATACCTATGAGGCCAGTAGAATCAAGATGTTCCACTTTTGCATGACAAAGGTGCCATGTACTTAAAGGTTACAAAACATCTCTTGCGGTTTGATATCACTTAAGAGATGTTTTTTTTGTTATCTTGTAGGAATTTCGACGAGTATGGTGAACTATGGAAGGTGTGATATTTGTTATTATACTTCAGGTAGGAGTGTTATTAAATGAATATTGAAAACTATATTGAATCTCAATATAGAGAGCTAATATCAATTGGTACAATAAATGCAGAATACGCAGATTTGTATTTAGGTATAGAACATACAAAATTAAGAGAAATATTGGCAACACTCCATCATAAAATTATAACCTTATTTAGGAGAATGAATGAACGGCTTCCGACCAATAATTTAGAAGCACATTTTTGGGCAGAACCAAGTAAAGAATTAATTAAAACTATTGATATATCATTGGGATTGTATAATTCCTTAAAATCTTCAAGTTATGCTTTTCAAATAGATGAGTATTACTTTGATATTATAAATAAATGTAGACAATTTTTAAAGTCTAGTGGTGGTAGCCCAATTCCTGCAAATATGGAAAAAATTGATTTGTATTATACTGTTCCAATATTTTCACCTAGTAACAAGGTGACTTTAACAAATCCGCAAAGTAATATATATGCTTTGCTAAAGTCAATTGGTGGTGGCTCATATGCTAATGTATTTAAATATAAAGACACATTTTATAATAAGAATTTTGCACTCAAACGAGCAAAAAAAGACTTATCTCCAAAAGAACTTGAACGATTTAAATTAGAGTTTAAGGAAATGCAAGAATTTTCTTCTCCATATATTGTTGAGGTATACTGCTATATCGAAGATAAAAATGAATACATTATGGAATATATGGACTACTCACTTGATAGTTATATAACAAAGCACAATACATCCTTATCTTTACCGCAGCGTAAAGGGATAGTTCATCAGATTTTAAAAGCATTTAGTTATATTCATTCAAAGGATCGATTACATAGAGATATAAGCCCTAAGAACATACTTATTAAAGAGTACGAGGATGTTTTAGTAGTTAAAATAGCTGACTTTGGTTTGGTGAAAATTCCAGATAGCATATTAACATCTGTTAATACTGAATTTAAAGGATGTTTTAATGACCCTTCTCTAAGACTTGATGGATTTAATACATATAGTATGTTACATGAAACATATGCGTTATCGTTAATTGTCTACTATGTAATGACAGGTAAAACTAATACTGATAAGATTGTTGATTCTAAATTAAGAGATTTTATGTATAAGGGAATAAATGCTGACAAATCAAAACGCTATAAAAATGTTACTGAACTGATAAAGGCTTTTAATTTGATAGGAGAGAAAATTGGATAAAAAATGTATTTCTTTTTGTCTTTCCATTATAATGTATTTAAGGATAAATCTATTAATGAGGTGATAGCATGGACAAGCAAGCGATTCGGGAATTAATTGATATTGTGATGGTTGGAACGATTATTGGGGCATTAGTATGGAATTGCAGTTTAGGCATTAGGTTAATCGGTGCTACGGTTTTTTCTGGCTTTTTATGGGTATATGCCTATCGTCCTTGGTGGATTTTTGGAAAAAAATAAAAGAGAGTCCGAAGACTCTCTAATAAATAACTTAACCAACATAATTTATTAAGTTTGGAAGTTGTAACCAAGGGAACATAATTAATTGGTGGATGCTGAAGCGTAGGGAATACCCAGGGGTGTGGTAAATACTACAATACGGTATTTTAAAATATTCAGCATTGATTGGCCGACAAATTGCAACCCAGCACCAATTATCAAATCAGGTTTTGAGGACGATGCTAATGGCTATAATTATTGCAAAGAAGTACTGATAATCATATTTTTCAGTGTCTATTTATTAATGTAATATATTGCTGCATCCATATATTGTCTGGTGATTCTAGGGGGCTGTGTGACGCTGACTCATGACTTAAAACGGACATTGGTCAAATTATTGAGGGATGTTTCGTGGCATGTTATAGAGTAAAGCTATGAGGCCGCGAAGCCATATAATTACTGGATTTAGCGATATAATAGTGGCACGTTATGGAACGATTTAATTGGCAAATACTAGAACAAAAAACTCTCATTGGCTAACAGCCTATATATTGGATAATCCGTTATCCCTTTTCGATCCTCTTCTGGTAGTTCGGCCAGCATCTTTTTGGCAGCATCATCTTCGCCCAACAAAATCGAAATGGCGCACTTGATTACTTCATTTTGCTTTCTCTTATTTTTTAAAGCAACTAAGGCAGCAATTTCATCATTAGTTAAGGGGCGCTGGCGTTTGATTACCTGAAAATTATTTATTATAGTAACCGGGTTTTTACTTTCGATAGCAACAGCCATATCATGGGCAAATTGTAGTAATTCCTTATCTTTCTTTGTCTGGGAATCATAAGCGGTAATTATTTTTAACAGCATGATGGTGGTGCTTATTGGGTGAGCACCTGCTATTCTTATTTCAGCGTTTCTATCGTCGGGCTTCATCGACTTTATTGAATTTAGCACAGTAGAATAATCCATATTAGAACACAGAAAATCGTCAGCCTTCATATACAGAAACAAAGACCACGGTTCAATAGTTACCACACCACCGTCTTCGTGCTTAACCTCCAATTTAACATGGGCTTCGTCAACAAAAGCGCTGAATAGCTTATAAGCATCGCTTTTTTCTTCTTGCTTTGCTACAATTCTAACAACAAGATTCCCGACTTTCTTATTGCTGTAAAATAGGCGGGGAAATCCTTTTTCTTTGAAGGTCACGCTATTGCCGTTTGCTGCTCGAATAAGATCATCAATGGCGCGGTTATCCTCAGATGACAGAGTGCTCATGTCGAGGTCAGTATGTACTCCAAAATAATCCAACGCGGCTTTTATCTTTTTTAGTCCATCGTTTATGATTTTCAAACCCGCAACTTCTTTAGGGTTGTCCACACTGATACTAAAAATTACATCCTCGCCAAACAGTACTTGTTTATATTCAGATAAGGCGAGGATAAAATCACTGTCAATAATCCGGTTTTTAAGTGTGCCCTTAAGTGAAAACTTGAAAGTGTGTTTTCGAATGGGTTCGCCTTCCTCCGCAAGTGGCAATTTCAGAGCCTGGCCAATATATATGAAGGCTTTTCCGTTCTCATAGCCATGAGAAATATTATTATAGTATTTTTGGCCATTGACATAAACAGGGACATTCAACATCTGTGTTGCTACAGCACTATAGCTTGCTTCGATTTTCGCAAACAGAAACTCGACTCCATCTTTTGTCTCTACGTACATATAGAAAGACTGCAGGGTAGTTTCTTTTATCACATCAGAATAATTTTTAGGCTGATTCTTCGGCAGGATGTGAAACTTAAATGTTGCACCGTCTCGAACCGCCGCCGCTGCTTGTTCCTCTGAAAAGACAATCTGTGTTGCTTGCCGCTTTTTGTCATTAATGAATGCAAGAAATACTTGTCGGATAGAACTATCGTCATCGGGAAGCTTTTGAAGAGTAATAGCCTTTTTGGATTTTCCGCCAGCTTTGCTAATGATGCGTTGCAAATCGAAGGGGAGAAGCATTTTGTAGAAGATGGTTTTATTTCTGTTCTCCCCAAAAGCAACGACAAAATAGGTAATGCCTCCATCCTGCAGATATTTCTTTAGGGCAGATACTTCCACATTGTAACTAAGCGTGGCTGTCTCTCTCCCAATCCCTTTCTTTTTCCCCTTTACTTGGACAGGCACTCGCCCAATTAGCTTGTCTTTATTGACAACGCCTATGGGGAATACATAGATATGTCCGTCCCATAGAGGCTCTTTGTCGCGCTCATTGATATAGGATTGGTGAACCGTAATGCCTTTTGTGGACATCAAGAATGGCTGGTACAATAAAGCCAGGAGGTGTCCAACATGAAAGGTCAGCGATTTGATGCAGAGTTCAAAAAAGATATCGTGAAACTCTATCTAAGTGGAGCTCGTACTTGCCCCAGTTTGGCAGCGGAACTAAGAATTCACGAAAATACGGTCTATAAATGGATTCAACAATATAAAAGTGATCCAGAACATGCTTTCCCCGGAACAGGAAATCTCAAGCCCGATGAGGATGAACTTCGTAAAGCGCAACGACGCATTAAGGAACTAGAGAATGAAGTCGCTATTTTAAAGCAAGCAGCGGTATACTTCGCCAAAAACAGCAAATAAGATATCAGTTTATCTACGATTATCGCTCCCAATATGCTGTTAGCGATTTATGCCGCATTTTAAAGGTAGCCAGAAGTGGATATTACGCCTGGGTGAAAGCCGGTTGCCCGAAAACCCACGATCGGGATGCTGTAGTAGTGGCTCATATTCATCAGATTGAACGAGAACATGATCACAATTACGGCGTTCAAAAGGTCTATGAAGAACTAAACGACAAAGGGATTATCATTGGGCGCAGCAAAGTGCAGCGAATCATGCATGCTCATGGCATCAAAGCCCAGATAAAAAGCAAATACAAACCTCAAACCACCAAAGCTGACCCGAATGAACAAGCCTTTGACAACCTGTTAAATCAAAACTTTGAGGTGCAAGAAATAAACAGAGTGTGGCTGGCTGACATCACCTATATCCGAGTGGGCGGCCAGTGGTGTTATTTAGCTTGTATCTTAGATTTAGCCAGACGCAAAATAGTTGGGTGGGCTCTGGGCAATCGCCCTACAGCAGACCTTGCTTGTAAAGCACTTAGGATGGCCATTGTAAAAGAAAAACCTGCTGAAGGTCTCATCCATCACTCCGACAGGGGCAGTCAATATACATCGCACAAGCATAAAGACTTGCTGAAAGAACATAACATCCTTGGCAGCATGAGCCGGAAAGGCAATCCCTATGATAACGCCCCGATGGAATCCTTCTTTCGGCTTTTAAAAGTGGAGCATGTTAAAAAACGGTCCTTTGCTACGCTAGGGCAGGCTGCGGCCAGTATCGAGGCCTGGATCAGCTATTACAACACACGTAGAAGACATAGTGCCTTGGGTGGCATTTCGCCGCTATGCTACGAGATCAGAAGAAACTCGCCATTTAATCTGTCCGCGTAGGCCAATATGGTTCAAACTCACACTCTAAGAAAAACATTTGGCTATCACGCATATCAAAATGGGGTTGATATTACTCGTATCCAGAAGCTGCTTAATCATTCCGCGCCAAGTGTGACATTGGCATATATAGGGATAACCAAGGAAGAACTGGATAATGTGTATGTAAACTTGAACTTGTAGACAATAAATCAAATCTAAAGGGGGACTTCATTTGTTGACACAAAAAGAATATCAGGAATACATTGAACAAGTCAGGAAAAATCATTTTCCGCTTCCTGATGTTGTAGTTAGAGATATCAATAATTGGCGTAATCGTTCTATACTGGCAAGAGCCTTAGTGAGAATCGGCAAATATGAACCAGCAATAGAGTTGTTTAAGTCAGTAGTTAATATTGATATAAATGCGGAAGAAAAAGATTGTTTTACGCTTTCCGAGGTGGAAGATAAAGTCTGGTGTTTACAAGAATTAGCAATATGCTTATGGCGTACTACGGGAAAACGAAATGAAGCTTTAAAGTACTTGAAAGAAGCGTTAGCATTGCTTGCTATGTATCCAAATCAATTTAATTTTATGGATAAAGGTAAAGTCTGGCGGGAAATCCAAGACTTTATTTTTTTTACATCAAAAAGGAAGGAAAGAAAGAGCCGAAAACCTCATAAAGTAAGCAATTTTTAGTGCTGGGGTGATGTGGAAGGCCGTTTTATAAGCCCAAGAAGTGTTAATGAATAATCCGGAGCTGATTACCCCACCTGTCCGGTCACTGGAAACCGACATTCCGGTTTAAAGGGAACCAACCCTCCGGTGTTGGAAACCGTTTAAATATATTTTCCTTATAATGTAACCATGCAC
>POVV01000596.1_pt1 | contig 21584 bp, 19 predicted proteins | sample 1560271 | NCBI WGS metagenome assembly POVV01 (sample SAMN08337232, study PRJNA429181) | Bioreactor metagenome, whole genome shotgun sequencing project. | biome: cows' rumen and soil; feature: anaerobic; isolation source: anaerobic chemostat enrichment culture, galacturonate as sole carbon... | reverse complement strand
AGAGAAGATCACCAACATTTCCATCAAAACCATAGAGGAGACCAGGGTGCTGGTCAATGAGAAACAGTTTATGGAAGTGGTGAAGCTGCTGCAGAAAGCTACGGTCATTGATTTCTATGGCGAGGGTGCCTCCAACATGGTGGCGGTGGATGGCCAGTTCAAGTTTATGCGCATTGGGAAAATTGTAAATACCTACCAGCTTTATGACCGGCAGTATGTCCAGGCTGTGAATTCCGATGCCACACATGTGGGAATCATCATTTCCTATTCCGGCGAGACTAAGAGAATGATCCAGATCGCCGGTATTCTTCAAAAGAATGGAACCCCAGTGGTGGCGGTAACTTCCAGCAGCGAGAATTCCTTAAACCGGATTGCGGATCACAATTTGTTTGTGACAGCCAAAGAGACGGTGTTTCGAAGCGGAGCCATGGCATCCAGGACTGCGCAGCTTTACATTATCGACATTTTATATGCGCTGTACTGTTCGCTGGATTATGATGAGAGCATCCAGAAAATCCAGCAAACACGCATTGAGTAATTCCTTGTTTCACAAGTTGAAATAAAGTTTCGCTTTATCGTATAAATATTGACATTTACTTTCAGGTCTGATAGTTTGAGGTTAAGAAAGGAGGCGGATTTATGATTACCATAGCTAGAATTGATGAGCGTCTGATACACGGCCAGGTGGCCTACGCATGGACTGTGGCCTACAAAAGTGAGGCGATCATGGTGATTGACAATGAGATCGCAAAGGATAAATTCCAGATATCCCTGCTTCAGATGGCCTGCCCAGCCGGCGTGAAGTGTTTTATCTGTGATGAGGAGAAGGCGGTGGAGCTTTTAAACAAGTATGAGAAAAGGAAGATTTTTGTGGTCGTAAAGCATCCGGCCACGCTGCTTTCCATTTGCGGGAAGGGGATTGATTTAAAGGCAGTCAATGTGGGCGGGCTTTACTTCAAGGATGGCAGGAGGCAGTTGTCCAAGACGGTCTATGTGGACAAGGAGATGGAAGACATTTTCAGGAAATTGAACAGCCGGGGAGTAAGGCTTGAGAACAGGACAACTCCAACAGATGCGGAGGAAGATTTGATGAGGTTGATGTGATTTTAGACTAAGGAGGGTGTTTCTTATGAATACAGTTCAGGTGCTGTTATTAAGTGTATTTATTGCTGTCTTGATTTTAGAGAATTATGGATATGGCTACTGGATGATCTCCAGGCCGATTTTTGCCGGGCCGCTGATCGGACTTCTGTTGGGGGATTTGAAGACTGGTCTTTTGGTTGGCGGAAGCGTGGAACTGATGTACATGGGCGTGATTCCTGTGGGGGGAAGCGTTCCTCCCAACGCCCAGATCGCAGGTATCCTTTCAACGGTGTTTGCCATTTTAAACGGCGGCAATGCGGAGGTGGGAATCGCACTGGCCTTGCCCATCGGCCTGATGGCTCAGCTGCTGATCATGTTCGCATGGAATTTAAACATTGTTTTGATACACAGTGCGGATAAATACGTACAGACCGGCGACCACAAGATGGTGGACCGTATGCATCTGTGCGGTCTGGTAGTGTTTTTCTTCGTTTTCTTTATTCCCACGTTTCTGGCAATCCAGTTCGGCAGTGAATTTGTGAATAGCGTGGTGGCAGCCATGCCTCCGGTGCTGACGGATGGTTTAAAGATTGCTTCCGGAATTCTTCCCGCAGTAGGAATGGCGATGCTGTTGAAGATGATGAATTTTAAAAAGTACTGGTCCTTCTTCGCCCTGGGGTTTGTGTTCTCCATCTACCTGGGATTAAACGTGCTGGCCATCTCCATCATTGCCCTTGCGTTGGTATTTGCAATATATACCATGCGGAATAAGGAAATAGACGACGATGACGGCTTTGGAGATGAGGAGGCGGATTCTGGCACCGCCGAGGGCATGCTGGGCAGGAAGGAGTTGAAAAAGGTATTCTGGCGTTCTTTCTTCTTCATGACTACCATCAATTATGAACGGTATTGTTCCCTGGGTTTCTGCTATGCCATGATCCCGGCGCTGAAAGTTTTATACCCGAAACAGGCGGATTTACAGGAAGCCATGCAGCGGCACAATGAGTTTTTCAACTGCCATCCATACACAGGCAACGCGGTTCTGGGCGTATCCCTGGCGCTGGAGGAGCAGAGGGCGGCGGGCAAACTGATTTCTGCCGAAGCCATTTCCTCGACCAAGGCTGCTCTCATGGGGCCGTTATCCAGCATTGGAGATTCTGTATTTAAGGCCACATTTATGACTATTTTTGCGGCAATCGGTGCTGCCCTTGCCTTGGATGGAAATGTGGCGGGCCCGTTCCTGTTCCTCATTCCCAATGTGCTTCTCAATGTATGTTCCAGATGGCTGTTCATAAAGTACGGTTATGAGCTGGGGACAAACCTGGTAGTGAAAATGAAAAGCAGCGATATCATCGATAAATTTGTGGAGGGAGCTACCATTGTAGGAATGATGGTGGTAGGAGCCATGATCGTGGGTTTTGTGAATCTGAAGATCGGCTGCGTGTGGGTAATTGGCGAGAAGGAAATCATCCTGCAGGATATCATCAACTCTCTGATGCCAAGTCTGTTGCCGCTGCTTCTGGTGCTGGCTTATTATTGGATTTTGATAAAACGTAAAAAAGGAATGTACATCTGCATTATTGCAAGCTTTGTATTAGGAATTGCAGGAAAGGTGGTTGGACTCTTCTAATGAACCAGTCAAATAAAAACACATTGAAACTATTAAAACACAAGTTGATTGTATCCTGTCAAGCGAGGGTCGGCTGGCCCATGTACGGGCCTGAGATTATGGCTGCTTTCGCGGCTGCAGCCAAGCAGGGCGGTGCTGCCGGAATCCGTGCCACAGGTGTGGACAACATTAGAAAAATCAAAGAGCGGGTTGATCTCCCGATTATCGGTATCAACAAACAGTTCTGGGATGATTATAATGTGTACATCACCCCTACTTATGAAAGCGCCAGGGAGATTCTGGAGGTGGGAATCGATATCATTGCCCTGGATGCTACTCCCAGGAAAAGGCCAGGAGGGGAAACTGTGGGGGGGATTCTGAAGAAAATTCGTGCGGAATATCCCAATGTACTGGTGATGGGTGAAATTTCCACACTGGATGAGGCAAAAGCGATTCTTCCTCTTGGCTTTGACATTATATCCACCACGCTGTCAGGATACACTGAGGAAAGCCAGGAAGTGAATAGCGTGAACTTAGAATTGATCCGCCAGATTCATAAGATTACTGATACACCGATTATCGCAGAAGGGAAGATCATACGCGAAGAGGAAGCCGTGGAAGCCATGAACGCTGGTGCCCACGCAGTAGTTGTTGGAACCTCCATAACCAGGCCCGAGATCATAACTGAAAGATATGTAAAAGCCATGAAGGACGCAATGGAGATACAACTTCCCCTTACAGCTATTCACACAGACATTAACAGTATATAAAAGGCTGTTAAATTGGACTATTATCTTGTCATTTTATTTGCTATTTCTGGACAGATTTTTGGTGATACAATATGTCCAATCTTATTCAATTAAATTTATAATTTATTAAAGTATAAATTTTAGAAAATTCTCTCCTTAAGGCTATAGCTAATCATCGGCTATAGCCTTATTATGGGAAGATGTCAAGAGAGACCCTTCTGAAAGCATTACGATGAAATGTACAATCAAAACAATGAACGGATCTTTGTGGAGTAAAGTTATCAGATATCCCCTTGGAGTTACACTCAACATTCTTTCGCTGGCCCTTCCGGGCCTTTTTCTATGCAGTTTTTTTCCAAATCCTCTTAAAGTTAAAACCGGATTTTATATTTCAAGTAAAGATGAAACTGAATAACTTATAAATATACTCATTTATGTCGATATAATTCACAAGAAACTGGATAAAGAAGGGATAGAGAGAGAATATATGCAGAAGATTTTACAATTACCTGAGAAAAATTTAAAGGAGATGTTAAGATGAACGAAGGAAAATTACTATGGAAAAACAGACTTTCAGTAAAGATTCCAATTACAATGGCTATTATAATCTTAATTGTCATTGTAGCAATGTGCTCCTGTTTAAGTTTGTTAGCAGGTACTACCGTAACCAGAATGACGGAGAAGGAGCTGAACTATATTGCAGATGAAAATGCAAAAGAAGTGCAGTCATATTTAGACAGTATGCTTGTATTTTCCCAGGCGTTATCCTTAGAGGTGCAGAGATATCAGGCACTTAACATGGTAGAAGCAGACAAGATGCTGAAAGATTCTTTACAGGGGGTATTAAATAATGACAAGATATTTTCAGCATATTATGCGTTTGAACCAAACAAATATATGCCGAATACACCCAACGGACTTTCTTATTATGCATTCCGCGACGGCTCCGGTATAGGTCTTGATGTTTTGAATGATTATGGTACATATGGAAATGAAGATTACTATTTACCTGCAAAGAACAATTTATCCGTTCATGTAACAGAACCGTATGAGTATCAGCTTTCTACAGGTGAAAAAGTCTGGCTGATTACATTGAGTAGCCCTATTGTAAATAAAAACGGTGAATTTTTAGGGGTTGCAAATTGCGACATCGATATGTCCAGTATTGCAGGTCTGGATTACGCAGACGGAGGATATAAAACTTCCTACAGCTATATTGTTACGAACAATGGAACCTGTCTGGCTCACACAATAGACAAAGGAATCGTTGGCAGCGTGCCGCAGTCTGTTTCAGATTATGAAGCGATTCGGAATGCAGTAGCAAGCGGAAATTCGGTAACAGATAAAATTAAGAATTCTTTTTCTCAGGGAAAAAATGCACTGGCTATTCATAAAGCACTTCAAGTAGATGGGACTGATGTGAACTGGTCCAGTGCTTTTGTAGTGAATGAAAGCGAGGCAATGAACTCTGTAACAAAGATGACTTTGGCACTGGCGGGTATTGGCATGACTGGTTTAATCATACTGATCTTAGTCAGTGTTATGGCACTGAAGAAAGGTCTTGCTCCAGTGGATTCAGTCATGGGCCTGGCAGAAAAGATGAGAAACGGTGATCTTTCCCACAGCAATGGGGACATGATTTATAAAAATGATGAATTAGGATTGTTAGCAAAGATTTTTACGGAAACTTCGGAAGTATTGGGCAGCTATATCAATGAAATTTCAGACGTACTTGAGCATGTAGCTTCAGGCAATCTTGTTATTTCAATTGATAGTGACTTTATAGGAGATTTTAATAAAATAAAGATTGACTTAAGCCGTATATTAAATTCTCTAAATAGTACGTTCAACGAAATGAGGGCAGCTGCTGAACAGGTGGCCTCCGGTGCCGGGCAGTTTTCTGACAGTTCTCAGTCATTGAGTCAGGGGGCAATCGAACAGGCTAGCTCGGTAGAAGAACTTTCCGCAAAAATCATGGAAATCACCTATCAGGTTAAGGAAAGCGCAATGTACGCGAATAATGCGAATGATAAGGCTGAGGCTGTAGGAATAGAACTGGAAAATAGCAATAAACAGATGAAAGAACTTCTAAAAGCCATGAATGATATCACTGTAACTTCAAGCCAGATCGGAGTTATTATAAAGACGATAGAAGATATTGCGTTCCAGACTAATATACTGGCTCTTAATGCGGCTGTTGAAGCTGCCAGAGCCGGAGAAGCAGGAAAAGGATTTGCAGTTGTTGCAGATGAAGTAAGAAATCTTGCATCAAAGAGTGCAGAGGCAGCGAAGAATACGACCGGATTAATTGAAAGTTCCCTTCATTCCGTAGAAGAAGGCGGTAAATTTGCCGAGATTACAGCGACTTCACTTGGTAAGGTTGTGGCAGGCGCCAAAGAAATCATTTCGGATATTGCTGAAATTTCAGAAAAATCAAAAGTGCAGTCTTCCTCTTTAGAAGAAGTTACCGCAGGCATTGATCAGATTTCAAATGTTGTTCAGAACAATGCGGCTATCGCAGAGGAAAGCGCAGCGACTAGTCAGGAGTTATCAGCACAGGCCCAGATGCTTAAAGAACAGATTGCAAGATTTAGGATTAAGTAAAAGTATATGAAACTACAGGTTTGCACAAGGTCAGGATGACTGTGCAAACCTGTTTTTTTTATGCAAAAGCTTTCATTAAGAGTGATTTCTATAATAAACAATGCTGAAATTGCAGATAGTATGAGATAAGCCTTCTGGAATGTTAATAAGTCAATTGGTATAAAAGGACGGTTTTTTTCTTGCAAATATTATATAAAAATTGTGCAAGATCCTGAAAAAATGCAAGAAACAATATTTCCTGAAGAAACATATTGACGAAATAAATCAATCGTAGTATATTGTAAAAGAGGGAAGAAATAAAATTTTATATATAAAAGGAGAGGTGACATATGATTTACACCGTAACATTTAATCCGGCATTGGATTATGTCGTAAGGGTAGATCACTTTGCACTGGGAGAAGTCAATAGAACGGAGCAGGAAAGCATCTATTATGGGGGAAAAGGACTCAATGTATCTGCGGTTTTATCGACTTTGGGGTATGAAAATACCGCACTGGGCTTTGTGGCAGGGTTTACCGGAGATGAAATTGAACGGGGAGTGAAAGGACTGGGATTTCAGTCGGATTTTATCCGCGTTGAGAAGGGGCTGTCCAGGATCAATGTGAAGCTTAGATCCCAGGAAGAAACAGAAATCAACGGCATGGGCCCTGAGATCACCGGAGAAGACGTAAAGCAGCTTTTTGAAAAGCTGGACCGTCTGACGGCTGGGGATTTGCTGGTCTTGTCTGGCAGCATTCCTAAATCCATTGACGATGACATCTATGAGCGGATCATGGAGTCTTTAGACGGAAGGGGAGTCCGTATCGTGGTGGATGCAACAAAGGATTTGCTTATTAATGTACTTCCTTATCATCCGTTCCTTATTAAGCCCAATAATCATGAGCTGGGAGAAATGTTTGGCGTAACCTTACATGACCCGGAAGAGATCATTGCTTACGGAAAGCGTCTTCAGGAAAAAGGTGCCAGAAATGTACTGATTTCCATGGCAGGAGACGGAGCGATCCTGATTACGGAAGAAGAGGAAGTGTTCCGGATGGGAGTGCCTAAGGGAACGGTGAAGAATTCCGTGGGAGCAGGAGATTCCATGGTGGCTGGATTTATTGCAGGTTACTTAGAAAATGGCAGTTTTGAGCATGCCCTGCGTTTAGGAAGCGCAGCGGGAAGCGCCAGTGCCTTTTCCGAGGGGCTTGCCGGTAAGGAAGATATTATGAGACTGTATGAAAAATTATCAAAGGAGGGGTTTTGATGAAAATTTCAGATTTACTGAAAAAGGAAAGCATTGAACTGGGAGTAAAAGTTACCGGTAAGGAAGAGGCCATCGACAAGCTGGTCGGCTTAATGGAAGCTGGTGGAAGGCTTAAGGATAAGGCCGGATACAAGGAAGGTATTTTAAAAAGAGAAGCTCTGGGAAGTACGGCGGTAGGCGACGGAATTGCCATTCCCCATGCAAAGGTAGATGCGGTAAAGGAGCCGGGCCTTTCTGCAATGGTAGTGCCGGAGGGTGTGGATTATGAGGCTTTTGACGGTTCTCTTTCTCATTTGTTTTTCATGATTGCAGCGCCTGAGGGAGAAGCGGATGTTCACTTAGAGGCATTATCCAGGCTCTCCACTCTTCTCATGGATCCGGATTTTAAGAGTGATTTAATAAATGCAAGATCAAAGGAAGAATTTTTACAGCTCATTGATGATAAGGAATCAGAACGGTATCAGAAGAAAGAAGTAAAAGCCGAACAAACGAAAAAGGATTCCAGGGGTTATCAGGTTCTGGCAGTAACCGCATGTCCCACAGGAATTGCCCATACTTTTATGGCTGCAGAGAATTTAGAGCAGCAGGGGAAGAAGCTGGGGATTGCGCTTAAGGCGGAAACAAACGGTGCGGAAGGAGTTGGCAATGCTCTGACCAAAGAGGAGATTGCTGCAGCAGACAGTATCATCATAGCGGCGGATAAAAAGGTGGATATGGGCCGCTTTGACGGAAAGCGGGTGGTCATGGCCACTGTAACGGAAGGAATCCAAAAGGGAGAAGAACTGATCAAACGAGCGGTCAGTACGGAAACTCCTGTTTACCATCATTCCGGTTCCGCCTCCTCATCAGAAAGCGGAGATCAGGAGAATGTCGGCCGCTCCATCTATAAACATTTGATGAACGGTGTATCCCATATGCTTCCGTTCGTGATCGGCGGAGGAATTTTGATCGCCCTGGCCTTCCTGTTTGATGATTATTCCATTGATCCATCTAATTTTGGTAAGAACACTCCTCTGGCTGCTTATTTAAAAACCATTGGGGAACAGGCCTTTGGAATGATGCTTCCAGTACTGGCAGGATATATTGCCATGAGTATCGCAGACCGTCCCGGTCTGGCAGTTGGATTTGTCGGCGGGCTTATTGCTAAAATGGGCGCTACGTTTGCAAACCCTGCAGGGGGAAGCGTGAACTCAGGCTTTCTTGGTGCTTTGTTAGCCGGTTTTATCGGCGGATACATCGTGATCATGCTTAAAAAGGCATTCAGTAAGCTTCCAAAGTCCCTGGAAGGAATCAAACCTGTTCTTTTATATCCTTTAATCGGAATTTTCCTTGTAGCCGTGGTAACTACCTTTATCAATCCTTTTGTAGGCGCGATAAACGATGGACTTACGAGCCTGTTAAACGGAATGGGCGGTACCAGCAAGATCATTCTGGGAGTTGTCGTAGGGGGCATGATGTCCGTAGATATGGGCGGTCCTGTGAATAAGGCTGCTTATGTGTTTGGTACGGCTCAGCTGGCGGAAGGCAATTTTGATATTATGGCGGCTGTTATGGCCGGCGGTATGGTTCCCCCCATTGCTGTTGCTCTCTGCACCACATTTTTCAAAAAGAAATTTACAGAGAAAGAGCGTCAGTCCGGCGTGGTCAACTATATTATGGGATTATCCTTTATTTCTGAGGGAGCCATCCCCTTTGCAGCTGCTGATCCCATCCGTGTGATTCCTTCCTGTATTGTCGGTTCAGCCGTAGCGGGAGGCCTTTCCATGGCTCTTGGCTGTACTCTTAGGGCGCCTCATGGCGGAATCTTCGTCCTTCCTACCATTGGAAATCCCTTCGGATACCTGTTAGCCATTGTAATTGGTTCTGCCGTAGGATGTCTCGTAATGGCGGCATTAAAGAAGAATCTGGAAACTGAATAAATTATTAAAAGCGCCCCTGCATAACGTCGAATGTTCATAAAGATACTTTGTGAACCACCTAAAAATGCGGGGGATAAGGCGGACAGTTCTGGCTGTCCGCCTTTTGCTGTTCTTTAAATTGTGGCTGGCAGTTCATCATCAAACATCATTCCATTATCCATTCCGTAGAATTCTTCCATGGAGGGAATATCGAATTCCTCTTTGACATCGTTCAGCATTCCAATGTCACGGTAGTGAATCCAAATATCCTGCACAGCGGTACGGGAGTATTTCTCAGCCTTTTCACCTACCACAACGAATATTTGCCGCAATGAACGGAGAGGGATGTGGGGTGACTCTTTTTCTCCACCTCGGCCTTGGCAGTGATTCATACAGAATGACAAATTATTTTCAGGGAGGATAAGATCATATCAACACCGCATATTGCATTGGAAGCAGCGGCAAAAGAGTAAAAGTCTCCTTCGGACTGCCCGAAAACCTCATTTTTAGACAGTCTCCCCTTTTTAAAAGCTGTCATGTTGTCACATCCTTTTTTTGAAAGCTTTTGATGAAGAATCCTTTCTAGTGTGATATGATAAAACAGACAGAAAAAACATGATAAGAAAGGAAGAGGGATAAGGTGGAGCAATTAATTAACATTGGGTTTGGAAATTTTGTCAATCGCCATCAGATTATTGCCGTCATAAACCCTGATTCTGCCCCTGCGAAACGCATGATACAAAGCGGAAAAGATAAGGGAATTGCCATTGATGCCACACAGGGAAGGCGTACCAGAGCCGTAATTGTAATGGAAAATGGTCATATTGTGTTATCTGCCGTCCTGCCGGAAACCATTGCGGGGCGGTGTGTACAGAAAAGCCTTTTTGCCGAGGGAGGTGCGAAAGATGGAAAAAGACAATATGGGACCGAAATACAAGCAGATTAAGGAAGATATTGTAGAAAGCATTTTAGGCGGCGTTTATGAGCCGGGAGATATGATTCCTAAACAAAGCGATTATGCAGCGCAATATAATGTCAGCCGTCTTACGGTGAGGAAAGCGATTGATGATCTGGTGATCAAAGGAATTTTACGGACAGAAAAAGGAAAAGGAACATTTGTTCAGGAGATTGCTACGAAAGCGTACAGCTATCGAAGGCTGGAGGGATTCAGTTCCAATGTCGTTTCAAAGACGGCAAAGGTCCATTCGAAAGTTGTTGCCATCGAGGAAACTGCGGCGGATAAATCTCTTGCTTTTTACTTACAGATTGCAGAAAATGACAAGATAGTCATGATTGGGAGATTACGCTATGTGAATGAAGTTTGTGTGGCATTCCAAAAGTCTTATCTTTCCAAGGCCCGGGTGGCGGACATTGACTTTGAAAAGGAAAATTTAAATGAATATTCTTTATATAATGTACTGCAGCAAAAAGCAGGTTTAATAATGAGTTATGTGGATGAGCGGTTTCGGGCGATCCGTGCGGATAAGGAGCTTTCTTCCTATTTCCAGGTAGAAGAGGGAGAACCCATCCTGTATGTGAAGAGAGTTGCTTATGATTCACAGAATGTACCGATTGAATATTGTAAAGACTATGAAAGCTCAGATGTGAACGGCATTTGGGTGCGTTCGATCAGCATTGAGTAGCGGGAAGTGAAAAAGGAAAGCGGAGAGAGAGGAATGTCATTCTTGATCTGGCTTTCCTTTTTTGTATGCGAATCTATTCATAAAGTTATAGGCAAAATGGGAGCTGATCATCATATGGCACCTATAAAAAATAGAATAGCATGATTTAGTGAGAAATAAAGAGAAAATAGTTGATATAACAGAAAAAAGTATGGCATTTTCCCACAATAAGCCTTGTGTAATTTGCCTTCCGAATCATGTTGCGATATAATCCAATTAGTCAAGTGGATATTCATCATGACCAAGGGGTCACAGTGCATCCTGCGTTAGGGTCTGCTCTCTTTATAGTGCATCAGGCGGCTCATCCGTTTCGTTGCTTGCTTGATTTTTGTTAAAATAAATAAACATACATCAAATATCGGAGGTGTGGAAGCATGGAATTTAAAAATAAGGTATTGGGAAGTTTGCTTGGAGCAGCGGTTGGAGATGCAATGGGAGCAGCCACAGAATTGCGGACGAAAGAGATGATTAAAGAGCGGTTTGGCGGGGAAGTGCGGGATATTCTTACGCCGCCGCAGGATACCTTTGCAAGAGATTCCAAGGCCGGAAGTGTTACCGATGATTTCAGCCTGATTTACTATACGATAAAAACGATCCTTGCGCATAAGGGAGTGATTGATGAACAGGCAGCAAATGAAGCCCTGCTTCGTTGGTCGGATGACAAGGTTTTCTATGATAAATATGTGGGTCCAACGACCAGGGCAGCGGTAGAAAAGATTAAGGGAACGGTTACGGACAATCCGTATGCATTCATATGCTGCGATAATGCGAAGGCTTCCAACGGCTCCGCCATGAAGATCTCTCCTGCCGGATTGTTTCATCCGGGAGATATAGAAGCAGCCGTGAAAGCAGCCATTACCATATGCCGTCCGACCCATAATAATAATTTGTCCATAGAAGGCGCCTGCGCCATTGCCGCAGCAGTAAGTGAAGCCTTAAAGGAAGAAAGCAATCTTTATTCTGTTGTACAGGCAGGACTTTACGGAGCCAGACGGGGGGCGGAATTAAGCAATGGAAGCTGTGCCGTATTAGCAGGTCCAAGTGTACAAAAGCGGATGAAGCTGGCTATTGGGATTGCGCTCACTGCCTCCAGCCTTGATGAAGCAACCACGGAGATAGCGGACATCGTTGGCTCCGGCTTACATATCTCAGAAGCAGTTCCGGCAGTTTTTGGCATTATGATTGCAGCAAAGGGCAATTTAATGGAGGCGATTATAGGGGCAGTCAATATCGGTTCAGACACGGATACCATTGCAACGATGACGGGAGCTGTTTTGGGAGCCTTGTGCGGAAGTAGCCGGGAGATAGAAAAATACTTAGAACTGATTCAATCGGTAAATGGATTTGACCTTGTTGGTATAGCAGAGGATATTGTGGCCTGTACATCATTGCGATAGGAGGTTATCAGCAGAATTATGAAAAAATCCAGGAAAATAGAACCCTACTTATATATATTGCCGGCCATGCTCTATTTCACGGTATTCTCATTTTATCCGTTTTTAAAAACCATAGGACTGACATTTTTCACGGTCAATGCCAACGGTCAGGTAAAAGCCTTTGCCGGATTTGATAATTATATACATGTCCTTACCGATACTGCCTTTTTACGGTCTGTCTGGAACACACTGGTATATGTAGTCCTTGCTTCACCTTTAGCAATCTTTATCGCACTGATTCTGGCGGTACTTGCCAATAAAAAGACCAGAACCTCTGCTGTTTATGAAACCATGTTTTCCCTTACCATGGCAATGTCGATGTCTGTTACGGCGATGATTTTCAAGATTATGTATAACCCTAACATCGGACTTATTAATAAGATTCTGCATGTGAAAATCAACTGGCTGAATGATCCGGAGATTGCCATGGTATCGGTCAGCCTGATATCGGTCTGGCTCAATATCGGTTTTAATTTTCTTTTTTTACTGGCGGCCATCAGGGGAGTTCCGGGCGAACTTTTGGAAAGCGCCAATATTGACGGGGCTAATCTTTATCAGAAGGTGAGAAGCGTAATCCTACCTTTGATTTCTCCAACGATATTTTTCCTTATTTGCAGCTCTTTGGCAAAAAACATCATTATGGCGGGACTGCCCATTATTCTGACGGAAGGCGGTCCTAAAGGCTCTACTTCCACGATGATTTACTATATGTATAAGCAGGCATTTGGCAATATGAGCTATAACGATGCTTATGCTGCGGCGGTAATTACGTTTTTGTTTACATTGATTGCCATGCTGGTAAGCTTTTCCTTTGAGAAGAAAGGGGTACATTATTCATGAAGAAAAAAACGGTTCAAAGTATCCTTTACCAGAGCTTTTGCCTTCTCATCGGGCTTATGACCATAGCTCCAATATTATATGCGGTTTCCTTATCCTTTATGGAGCAGAGGGAGATATTGACAAAAGGCATTCACTTGCTTCCGGATAAAATTCAGTGGAAAAACTATAAAGAGGCTTTACGGCTAACACATCTGGTACGATATATGCTTAATTCCCTGATATTGGCGGGAGGCTCCAGTGTGATACGCGTGACAGTCGCGGGTCTGGCAGCATTTTCGTTTGCTTTCTTTGATTTTAAAGGAAAGAATGTATTGTTTATGCTTTGCATGTCCACCATGATGATTCCGGGAGATGTGGTGCTGATTACAAACTATAAAACAGTAGCTGATTTAGGACTGACCGATACCTACTTTGGTATGATGAGTATGTTTCTGGTATCAGTAATGAATATCTTCATGTTCCGTCAGTATTACCTGACATTTTCGATGGAGATTTATGAAGCATCGAAAGTGGATGGGTGCGGGAATTTCATATTTTTTATAAAGATCCTGTTCCCGCTGTCAAAACCGGTGACAGCAACGGTATTTATCTCCTCCTTTGTGAGTACCTGGAACACCTATCTCTGGCCGATGATCGTAACGAATAAGGACACTATGCGGACCGTGCAGGTGGGGGTTACGATGTTAAACTCACGGGATGGAGGAACAATTTACGGCCCTATTATGGCGGCATCGGTCATGGTGCTGGTTCCTACGGTCATCATCTTTATCCTGTTCCAGAAACAGATTGCGGGCGGTATGTTGGCAGGATCTGTAAAAGGATAGCTTTTGCCTGTTACTTGTGAAAGAATATTTGCGGTCTGTACTTGCCGGCAGGGAAAGACGGGAAGACAGTGTGCCTGCCTGAAATGACAGATTGCTGATATAGAAAATCCCAAAGGAGGAAAATCATAATGAAAAAAACACTGAGTTTTGTAATGGCAGCAGGCTTGATACTGTCTCTTGGTGCCTGTGGACAGGGTGCTTCCACTAAAACAAAAGCACCGGCTGCTGCTGTACCGGAACCAACAACGGCAGCGCAAACCACCGGGACACCGGAAGAAACGAAACGGATCAGTGACAAAGATGTGGAAGTCAGCTTCTGGCATCATATGGAAGGGACGAATGCAAGTGCCTTAGAGACCGCAGTGAATCATTTTAATGAAACAACAGGAAAAGAGTATGGGATTGTAGTGACACCAAGTTTCCAGGGAAGCAACACGGCGGAAAAACTGAATACACTGGCCCAGGCCGGGGACTGGAAAAATTTTCCTGATGTATGTCAGGTAGCCAGTGCGGGTATTCCGGCGATTTCAGGATATGACCTTTTCGTAGCTCCTGAGGATATGTATGCCAAAGGGGAGGATATTCTGCTGCCGAGAGAGTCCATTATCGCCAATAATGCCCGTACCTTTACCTATAAAGACAAGCTTTGCGCGATTCCATTCAGTAATTCCACGATACTCTTATATTACAACAAGGAACTTTTTAAGGCTTCCGGGTTAGATCCGGAAAATCCGCCGAAAACGATTGCTGAGATGGCAGATGCTATAACGAAGCTGACAGCAAAAGACGGGAATGAGGTAACTACATACGGATTAAATGTTCAGGTAAAACGTTACCAGCTGGTGAACTGGGTTGGAGGAGAAGGTGACTTTAACTTTATAGGTGATAATGAAGGCGGACGTGCAGGACTTATGTCTAAGGTTACTTTCGGAGAAGATGGCAGTTTGATGACCTATTTAAATGAATGGGAGAAAGTGATTGCTACGGGCGGATATAAGCCGGTGGAGGATAATATCAATGAAGAATTTGCTATGCAATTATCTGCAATGGCAATTATGTCTTCCGCAAGAATTGCAAAATTAAATGATCTCATTGGAGACAGCTTTGAATGGGGAACCGCTCCATTTCCAAAAGTAAACGCAGAAGATAAAGGCGGTACGGCAGTAGGCGGTTCCGGAATCGTAATGTTTGACAAGGGAAATGCGGATGAGTTAAGAGCCTCCTGGATCTTTCAGCAATATTTAGGCGGAGAAGATGCCCAGTATGATTTCTGTACGGCGAGCGGATATATTCCAATGAACAAAGATTTATATGAAGAAGAACGGATGAAAACGTATTTATCTGAGAATACGGCGATGGTTGCGGCAGTAGACCAGCTGATGGCCTCCAATCCCAATGTACAGGAGCCTTTCGATATTGTGACAGGAGATATCAATTCCATTATTGATGAAGAAATGCTGGCATTTGCACAGGGAACCTCCGATAAGCAGACTACCCATGACAATATTGTCAATAAGTGCAATGAGAAGCTGGAGGCTTATGTGAAGGTAAACGCAAAATAGCAGATGAATAAAGGATAAGTGAAGTCGGAACACGGTATCATTTGATGGATCAGAACGCTTTGTCATTCCTGCGGTAAAATCCGGACGATTTATTTTACAAACAGATCAGCAAGACAATAGGAACCAGATTTTACTGCAGGAATGAATCATAACCAGTTTCTGAAAAAGGAGGCGGCAGACAGTGATTAAATTGATTGTGACTGACGTAGATGGAACAATCGTGGATAAAGATGAGATTTTACATGATGAGATGATCGCTTATGTGAAACAGCTTAGAGAAAAGCAGCTAGCGTTTACAATTGCAACAGGCAGGGCCGCCGGACTGGCGGCAGATTATGTGAAACAGCTGGGAATAGACATACCTTTTATTGCCTGCAATGGCGGCAATATTGTGGAGAAGGGGGAGGTTATCTTAAAGAGAACCATCCCCCTTAAAGGGCTCCGCAAGGTGCTTGAAACTGCCGATGGTATGGGAATGTCTTTGCTTTACAGCATTGATGGCGTGGAATATGCCTACAAGGAGACGGACTATGTGACAGACCAGCAAAAGAAGTATAACCGCTATTGGAATCCTTCCGTTTTTTCAGAAGAAGAATGGGAGAACCTTGAGCTGGATAAAGTGATTGTTATGGCTGCTGTCCGCGATGGCAGCATTGGAATTATTGAAGCGCTTTGTAAGGAACTGCCGCCGCCTTTTGGATATAAACGGTATGCAGATAAGTCGATTGATATATTGAATTGCAAATCAACAAAGGAAGACGGAGTCCGCCGGCTGGCAAAGCTTCTGAATCTATCTATGGATGAGATTTTATTTGCAGGAGATGACTTAAATGATATTGAAGTGATCAAAGAGGCCGGGGTAGGAGTTGCGGTAGGCAATGCACAGAAGGCAGTCAAAGAAGCGGCGGATTATGTAGCCGGCGAGAACTGTTATCTGGGAGTGATGGAGGCAGTTGATAAATATACGGGAGTTGACGCATGGAGGTATGCCATGGACAATTCACTGAGGCGTCAGTCTTATAATCTTCCGGATTTTTTACAGGAACAGTTTGAAGAGCTAAAAAGCCGTCTGGCACTGCTGTATACAAAGGAAGAATTAAAAGGCATAAAACGGGTGATTTTAACAGGCTGCGGGGATTCTTACGGGGCAGGTCTTACTCTCCGTTATGCAATAGAGGAACTGATTGCCCTGCCGGTAGAGCTGGTAACGGCAATTGATTTTGGCCGTTATTATTCCGGATGGCGTATAACGAAAGATACTCTGGTGATTGTAAACAGCATATCCGGCAATGGTGTACGTATCAAAGAGGCCATGACGAAAGCAGAAGTCAAAGGTGCCATGACGCTTGCAATTACAAAGAATAAGGATTCTGATATCGGAACTCTGGCAAAGAAGGTTTTGGTACTTCCGATTACGCCCTTTGAGCGTGGTCCGGGTAACCGAAATTATTTTTCCTTACTTCTGGCTCTTTTGATGTTTGGCATTATGGTGGGAGAAATGCGGGGAGTCCATGATGAGACAAAAAGCAAGTGGTATTATGAGGAAATAAAAAAGCAGGGAGAGTTACTGAAAATCATGTTGCCAACTTGGGAGGAACGGTTGTTTCGTCTGGCGAAGGAATGGAAAACCATGTCAGGCTTTGACTTTGTGGGCAGCGGCATGGAATACGGAAGCGCATGGTTTGGACATGCCAAAATTCTGGAGAGTACAGGTGCATTTGCCATGCATATCAATTCAGAAGAATGGTTCCATATGAACAATTTTGTGAAAGCCGTTGACCGGTGCGGGACGATATTTATTGCCTCCGTAATGGCGCCGGGCTTTAGCCGTACCCGGGAGGCGGTGGGCTATGGCAATCGGCTGGGCCGTCCTGCTCTTGTGATTACAGATGGGAGCGAGAAAGATTTTCAAGGAGATGCCCTGTTTATCCAGGTGCCATCCTCCCCGTTCCTGCCGGCAATGGCCCTTTCCCAGTATGTCCCCATCTGTATGCTGGCCGGCTATATGGGGGCACTGCTTGGAGAGCGCAATTGCAGGGGCTGCTTAGGCAAGTGGAGCTTTGCGGCAGGGGGAAGCTATATTAAGAACAGTGAATTTATTCCATATGCGGAGGGAAGCGATGCAGGAAAAATCAGCAATGATGCAGCAAATTGAAAGCATACCGGCATTAATGAAAGAGATAGATGAAGGCCTTAAGAAAACCGCGTACCGTTTTACTAATCGGCTGGGAGGAAGAACCTATACAAAGATTATCTTAACAGGCTGCGGGGATTCTTATTGTGCAGCTCTGGCTGCGAAATTTGCCTTTCTTCAATTTACCGGAATGGACGCAGAAGCGGCGACAGTGATTGAGCTTGCCAGAGTATATGAGAGGCGCCATTTGGTGGGGGACGGTCATCACATGGTAGTGATTGTCAGCAATTCAGGGACTGTGTCACGGGTCATCGAACTGGCAAAGCGGATTCGCAGCATGGGAGGCTTTGTAGTTGCTGTTACGGGAAATGAAACCTCCGGCCTTTCCCAATATGCAGATGCCGTAATAAAATTAGAGATTCCGCCTTTTGTATACGCACCGGGTGTTCGTTCCTACTGTGGCTGCTTATGTGCCCTTTACCAGATGGCAATTTCTTTAGGGGAATATGATGGCACATTGGGAAGTGAGGAAGCGGGGAAGATCAGAGCTGAGATAACAAAGCTTCCGGATAGAATGACATCGTACTTGGTGGACTGGGAGATACAGGCGGATACTTATGCGAGGAAAATAAAGAATGCCTCCGGCTATGAACTGGTTGGGTCGGGAAGCCAGTATGCCAGTGCGTGTTTCGGTTCTGCCAAATCTTTGGAAACCACAGGCAAGCCATCTATCGCCCAGAACACAGAGGACTGGTTTCATATGAATTTTTTTATCCGGGATGTATATCATACGGCTGTGATCCTGATTGTCAATGAGGCGGAAGGCAGCGTCAGCCGCGCAGAAGAGCTTATTGGGGTGGCGGAAGAGATGGGACGCCCGCTTCTTTGCATTACAGACAGTGAAGCGTTAAAGGCGAAGGAAAAGCTCCTTACTCCCGGGACGCAGTATGAGGTGCTTCACGCACTGGTACAGTACCTACCTGCAGCGATGGTGTTTTCAAATATTGGGGATATGATAGGAGAGGTTTATTTCAGAGCCGGCAAGGATCATTGGGCAGCTTGTACCGATGGTGCTACGATTGTAAACAGCAAAGAAATTGTGTTGGTATAACAGATGTAATATGTAACGAATATGGGCGATGATACGGAGGAAGATTATGCGGCTGGGAACTTCAACAAATCTATTATATATAAGGCCGGATGGGAGCAGAGTGGAACTTTCACAGACCTTAAAGCTGTTATCAGAGGCTGGATTTAAAGTGTTTGACTTAAATTTTTATGACTGGTCTTTGCCGGGCTCCCCTTTTTTAACAGAAACGTGGGAACGGTGGATAGACGGGGCGGCTGATCAGGCAGCGAAGCTGGGAGTAGAATTTGGACAATGCCACGCCTATTTTTATAATTTCCTGAATTCCTCTATGAGTGAAGAAGAAAAGGAATATCATCAGATGCTGCAGCAACGCTCCCTTGCCTGCTGTAAGCGTATTGGAGCGCATACCTGCGTACTCCACCCTGAGACAGCAGACCGGAGTGTGGATATTATAAAGAGTTCCATTCGCGGCAATTACGAGTATTATAAGCCTGTGGTAGATCAGATGGAAGCATGGAATATGCGCCTTGCCCTTGAAAATATGTGTGACTATGGAATTGCTCCTAAAAGAAAATTTTGTGCTTATCCGGAAGAGCTTAAGTCTTTTGTAGCGTCCTTTGGAAGTGATAAAATTGGAATCTGCTGGGATTTTGAACATGCAGATATTATGGGACAAAATCAAAGGGAATCCCTGCTTTATATCGGTCCGCTGCTGTTTGCGACTCATGTATCGGATACCTACAGCAAAATTGATCCTGCGCTGATGCACGTGCTTCCTATGACAGGGACAGTTGACTGGGAACAGGTAATGCCCGTGCTTCGGGAGATCAACTATGGGTACGATTTTTGCTATGAGGTACATAATTATCTCAATCGTCTGCCGGACTGTGTGATTCCTGCGGCACTTAAACTGGCATATGAAATCGGAAAGCATCTGATATCCCTATCTTAAGGTACATTGAGTGAATGTTAAGGTTTGGCTGAAAATAACGGTTTTTCGGATAGAGAGGATTTCATGGATGAAATTACTGGATTTATTTATGGTTTGCGGATTATCAGAATTTGAAGGAATTACATTTTTTAAAATTCTGCTTGCTTCTCTATGCGGAGGGATGATTGGCCTGGAGCGGGAGATGAAAGGACGGCCTGCGGGACTGAAAACCTTTTCTCTGGTATGTGTGGGGGCGGCATTAACCATGATAACCAATGAGTATATCAACGTTTTGCATGGGAGCGGAGATAATGCACGCATGGCGGCACAGGTGATCAGCGGCATTGGATTTCTGGGCGCAGGTACGATTATGGTGACCGGTCATAACCAGATAAAGGGGCTGACAACAGCGGCTACGTTATGGGTCACAGCGGCACTTGGAATTGCAATCGGAGCGGGTTTTTATTTTGGAGGCATAGTAGGAGTGGTAGTGATCTATATAACCTCTTTTATATACCATCACCTGGATAAGATAATCATGAAAAGCTCCAGGCATATGAGGATTTATGTTGAAGGGATAAATGAGGAATTTATGCTTGGACTGGTGAATTATTTTAATAAAAGTGGGATAAAGGTGCTGGGACTTCAGAGAAAATCGGAGGATAAGTGGTATGAAAAAGATACTTCTGCCACGATTGAACTGGATCTTGGGAAAAATATGCTCCACAGTGCCGTGATTGATCATATAAGAACGCTGGAAGGCTTAAGGTATATTGATGAATTATAATAGGAGTATGGAGGAAACACGAAGATAGGAATACTGAAAAAATTGAAAAAATCCCGAAAATAGAGTTACATTGTCATTTAGACGGATCGCTGGCGTTAGAAATGATCCGGAGGCATACCGGTAAAAAGGTAACGATGGATATGCTGTGTGCGGGCGAAAGCTGCAAAAGCCTGGCGGAATACTTGGAGAAATTTAAACTTCCTTTGGAATGCCTGCAGGACAAAGCTGGAATCAGGGATGGTGCATATACATTTTTGAAAGAGGCTACCAAAGAAAATATACGTTATATCGAGGTACGGTTTGCACCCATGCTTTCGGTCCGGGGAGGGCTTTCCTGTTCTGCTGTGATTGAAAGAGTTCTGGAAGGACTTGAAAAAGGAAAGAAAGAGTGTGGTGTGAAGTACAACATGATCCTACCTGGAAGTTTGTAGAATTATTTACGGAAGCCAGGAAACTCTAAATGCCGTTTGTCATCCATTCCGGTGAAACCGGGAATCAATTTATCTTCGTTATGGTGTTAAAGATTTTATGAGTTGTCCTTGAGCTGACCCCATATCCTGTCACGGAACCGCTCTGTTGTCTGTCATTGATTCCGCAACCAGTTCCGGGGCCGAACAGCCCCGGTAGCCAGTTGATTCAGTTGTATTACGCAAGCATTTCATGGTCTAGCGCCTTAGATTGCCAAAATCCAAGGCGTGTTTCCGTATTCAATTTACCTTGACCCTCGGTTCACATTGTCTTTATGACTACTTGTAGTTATGGTTGGGGTGGATTTTTAGACGGTTATGATCTATAATTTATAGTAGCAGGATACGCCAAAGGATTAAGCAGAAAGAGAACTGGAAGGAGAACATTATGTACCAATGCTGTATATTTGATCTGGACGGAACCATTATCAACACCATTCATTCCCTGGCTTATAGCATAAGCCTTACTATGGAGCATTTTGGCTATGGACCGATTGATGAGGATCACACCAAGAAGTTTGTAGGGGATGGATTTAAAAAGCTGGTGGAACGGGCCCTTATTTATTCGGGAGATGATAAGCTGACCCATTATGAGGAAGCCCTTGCATTTTATGAGGAAACCTTTGAGAAAAACTGCCTTT
>POVV01000592.1_pt1 | contig 21632 bp, 17 predicted proteins | sample 1560271 | NCBI WGS metagenome assembly POVV01 (sample SAMN08337232, study PRJNA429181) | Bioreactor metagenome, whole genome shotgun sequencing project. | biome: cows' rumen and soil; feature: anaerobic; isolation source: anaerobic chemostat enrichment culture, galacturonate as sole carbon... | reverse complement strand
GGCGGACAGCGCCAGCGGTTGGAGCTGGCGCGGGCATTGGCGCTGAATCCGGCATTGCTGGTTTTGGACGAGGCAACCAGTGCGCTTGATCCGCTGACGGAGCGGGAAGTGCTGGAAAATATCCGGCGGCGCGGCTGCGCCTGTCTGATGGTGGCCCACCGTCTGAGTGCTGTCCGGGATTGCGATGAAATCATCGTGCTGGCAAACGGAAAGATTGTCCAGCGAGGAACTCATGACGCAATGATTGCTGTGGCTGGACCGTATCGGACGTTGGTCGGCAGCATGGGAGGGGACTAGTGATAAAACGGCAGGAGTTATCCCGGGGGCAGCAGTTCTGGCTCATGGGCAGGGAAACCATCTGGCGGGTAGAGCAGGGCCGGATGGATATTTATCTGGTGAAGGCCGGGGAAGCAAAGCACCAGCAAATCTTTTTGCTGGCAGCGAACCCGGGCGATTATTTGTTCACTATGCCGGACGAGACGGGAGACATCCGGTTACTGGCTGTTGCAGCCGGGGAAACAGAGCTGGCAGGACGGGCGCGCGACGCTTTTCAGGACAATCCGGCTGCGGTAAGGCAGCTGGCCAGCCGCTGGTTCAACCAGGCGATTACCGCGCCCTGGCTGGCGCAACTGGCGAAGCTTCAGGATGAAGTGGTGATGGCCTGGACGAAACCTGATGTTTTTGGGGTGGCGCTGCTGACGACTGCGGCAGCGGTTTGGGAAGTCGTTGATGATTATCACGATATTCTATCCATTTTGGCTGAAGGGCAATTCGCGGCTCAGCGCCGTAAGCGGAAGGAGCAATTGACAGCCAAGCAGCGGGCGCGGGAAAAGCTGCTGCTGGCTTCCGCCGCCAGCCTGCTGGACCGGAAAGACCTGAAAATCACCGCGCAGGCCGAGTATGAAGGCAGCTCGCCGGTTGTCACCCTGGTCCGCATCGCGGCAGACTTTCTGCAATTGCCGGCAGCTGCCGTCACGGTAGCCGCAGAGGTTGCGGGCAGGACGCCGGAGCTGCCGCTTTTGCGTCAGTTGATTAAAAAAGCGGGTATGCAAATCCGGCTGGTTAAGCTGGAGCAGCACTGGTTTCGCAATGATTGCGGCGTTCTATTCGGCTATGCCGGCAAAGCCAGGGACTTAGTTGTCCTGCTGCCGGTTGAACCCGGCAAGTATCATTTGTATAACGGGATCGATCCGGCCGGCATCCCGGTTGATCAAACCGTTGCCGGGCAATTATCCGCGGATGCGTTTGTTTGCTACGCAGGCCTCAACAGCCGGAGCGCCGGCACTGAGCAGTTATTCCGTTTTATGCTGCAGCGCTGCTGGACCTCGGATCTATGGACTATCCTGGGGACCAGCCTGCTTGCCGGTTCGATTCCGCTGCTGACGCCTCTGATAACGGAAACGATTTTCAGTGATATTATCCCGATTAATGACCGCCAGGCCTTGGGAACGGTCACACAGCTCATGCTGGTTGCGGCATTTACCGTTGCTGTTGTCAGCTATGTCCGCTCTGTCGCCGTATTGCGGCTCAAAAGCCATATCAATATGGCGGCGGAAGCGGCCTTGTGGTCGCGCCTCTTATCCCTGCCGGCAACATTTTTCCGCAACTATCAGGCCGGGGATCTGGTACAGCGGATGGGCGGCATCACCGAAATTATGGATACGATAACCGGTGCGGCGGTTACGGCGGTATTCAATCTGCTGTTTTCTGTAACCAGTATTGGTGTGATGGCTTACTATAGCTGGGAGCTGACGGCGGTTGCGGTTGGCTTCTGGACGGTATATATCCTGACCGCTGCTCTGATTTACTGGCAGGCGCTGGCATGGCGCAGGAAAATGGTAACCCAGTCAGGCAAGGTTGCCGGTCAGGTATTGCAGATTTTTAATGGTCTCAGTAAATTCCGGATGGCTGGCGGCGAGGAACGGGCGTATTTTCTTTGGGCCAGGCTGTTTGGGGAGGAATGGCAGTCGAATATCCGGATCCGGTGGCAGAATAACCGGCTGGAGATTGTTAACGCCATCCAGCCGCTGCTGTTGAGTATGCTGATGTATGCGCTGGCTATGCGGTGGCTGAGCGGCGCGGACGGAGGACGGGCCATCGCTTATCCGGAATTTTTAGGCTTTTTGACGGCATTGACCGGTTTTAATACGCTGTTGGTTAACTTCATCCCGCAGGCGGCGGAATTGCTTGCCATCCGGCCGCAGTTGGAACGGCTGCAGCCTGTGCTGGCTTGTGAACCGGAGACCAGCGGCGATAAAGAGGAGTTGGCCGAGCTGAAAGGCTATATTGAGTTTGCCGATGTTTCCTTCCGGTATCGCCCGGACGGACCCTTGATATTGAATGGAATTTCGTTTCATATCACTGCCGGACAAACCGTCGCCGTCGTGGGAACCTCGGGCTGCGGAAAATCCACACTGGTCCGGCTGCTGTTGGGCTTTGAGCAAGCGGAGCAGGGAGAAATCCTGATCGACGGGCATGATATAGCGGAAATCAATATGGCTTCGGTGCGGATGAAAATGGGGGTTGTCCTGCAAAACGGACAACTGCTGTCAGGTGATATTTTCACTAATATTGTCGGCACACTGCCGCTGACGCTTGACGATGCCTGGAAAGCGGCTGAAATGGTGGGACTGGCAAGCGATATCCGGGCGATGCCGATGGGAATGCACACAGTGATTAGTGAAGGGGCGACGAATATTTCCGGCGGCCAGCGGCAGCGGGTAGGCATTGCCCGTTCACTGGTGCATCAGCCGGCGGTGGTTATCATGGACGAAGCCACCAGCGCGCTTGACAATACGACCCAGGCGATCATTACCGCCAGTGTGAACAACATGCAGGCGACGCGCCTGATTATCGCGCACCGTCTCAGCACCATCCGCGCGGCAGATTCCATTTTAGTCATGGAGAAAGGGCGAATTGTGGAAACCGGAACCTTTGATGAATTAATGACCCGGCAAGGCTTGTTTGCCCGCCTGGCAGAGCGGCAGCTGGCTTAGCAACATGATGATCGGAGGAAAAGCTGATGGAAATAACAATAAGTGAACAACGGCCGTTTACGATTATTCGGGTGACAGGCAGGCTGGATACGGCGACAAGCGGCGAGTTCCAGGCCGTATGCCTGCAGCTGCTGGCCGAAGGGAAACACCAATTGGTGCTGGATTTTGAGACATTGCAGTATTTGAGCAGCGCCGGCTTGCGGGGAATCATTGTCGCCGGGAAAAAAGCCAAAGCGATGCAGGGAAAACTGCTTGTCTGCCATTTGTCGGGCATGGTGCGGGAGGTATTTGTCATGTCCGGGTTTGACGGCTTGTTTCCCGTATATAAAGACTTGCCCGAACTGTTGGCAAAGGAGTAGCCATGGCAGAGGTATGGTGCGATAAACTGTTTCCGGCGACTGAGGAGTCTTTGCCTGTGCTGCTGGCGGTTGCCGGGCAGCACGCCGCTGCGGCGGGATTGCCGGTTGAGGGCCGGCTGAAATTGGAGCTGGTGCTTGAAGAGGCGGCAGCCAATGTTGTTCATCACGCGTACGGCAAAGGTTCAGGCAAGGTGTTGCTGCGCAGTCTGCGTCAGCAGGAGCAGTTTGTCCTGGAATTGATTGACTGGGGAAGCCCGTATAATCCGTTGGAACAAGCCGTTCCGGATATTGCCTCACCGCTGGAGGAACGGGAAGCAGGCGGGCTGGGAGTCTTTTTTATCCGGAGCTTTGCCGACGCGGTCGATTACCGGCGGGATCATGACCGTAACATTTTGCGCATTGTGATGAAGCTGAGAAATGAAACAGGAGCTGCTGCGGAATGAATGGACAGCAAGGCAGAACGCGGGCGCGCTTTGGCGGTGCGGGACTCAGACAGCAGGTTGTCCTTGGCTTTGCCATATTGGCCCTGCTGCTGATTACCGGGATATGCCTGTTTTTTTACTATTCCATCAGGGAGAGCGCCTTTGCCGTTTATCGCGAAAAGGTGCAGTCTGCTGTGCAAATAGCCGCCGCCGAAATTGACGGCGATCAGGCGGCCGGCTACCTGCGCCTTGGGCGGCTTGGACCGGAGTTTGAGCAGACGGACAGAAAGCTGAAGCAAATCAAGCAATTATTCGGTCTGAAATATTTATATTTGTTTCAGGCGGATGCACAGCAGATTTACTATATTTATGAAACGGTTAATTCCGGTGACGATATGGCTTCGGTTGCGTCACTGGGACAGAAAGAGGCCTATAGCGACAACCAGAGCAGGGATAAAATCCTTGCCGTTTTGGCAAGCGGCCGGCCAGGCGAGCAGCTGGATGTGACCAGAGACGGCTATGGCTATTTGGTCTCGGCGTATGCTCCTGTGTTGAACAGCCAAGGCCAAGCTGTCGCGGTTATGGGCGCGGATTACGACATGGACGCGATTCTGGCCGGCATCATCCGGGAGATTGTTTCCGCCGGCGCTGCGGTCGCGGCAATAACAGCGGTTTTTCTTACGGGCTATGGCTGGTATATTGACCGGCGGATGGTGCGCCCGCTCCGCCAGCTGACCCAGGCTGCCGGTCGGATTGTTTCCCTCTGTGAACAGGGGCAGCAGCCGGAATTAACCGGCGCGGCCTGGCAGGTTTCCGGCCGGCGTGACGAAATTGGCGAGCTGGAGCAGTCCTTTTATCAGATGACGCTTGAATTACATCAGCATATCCGCAGCCTGGAAGCGGTAACTGCCGCCAAGCAGAAAATTGAGGCAGAGTTGAATGTGGCTAAAAATATTCAGGATATGCTGCTGCCGAAGATCTTTCCTCCCTTTAAGGCGGCGGATACGTTTGCCATCTATGCCAGCCTGGAATCAGCGAAAGAGGTTGGCGGCGATTATTATGACTTTTATCTGACTGACGAGGATCATATCTGCATCACTATCGCTGATGTTTCCGGCAAGGGCGTACCGTCAGCCCTGTTTATGGTGGTTGCCAAAACCATTATGAAAAATCAGGCTATGCTCTGTGCTTCGCCGGCTGAGGTCCTTTACCGCACCAATGAACTGCTTAGCGAGAACAACGAGGAAGGCATGTTTGTCACCGCTTTTTTTGCGGTGCTGCAAATCAGCACAGGCAAGCTGACATATGCCAATGCCGGACATAACCCGCCGCTGCTCTATCGTCAGGGCGGCGACTTTGAATTTTTGCCGGTGCCGAAAAGTCTGGTGCTGGCAGCCATGGAGGGAGTAACCTACAGCGAGTATGAGACAGTGCTGGGCAATGGCGATATATTGTTTACCTATACAGACGGGGTCAGCGAAGCGGCCAATGTGCGGGAGGAGCTATATTCCGCACAGCGCCTGAGGGAAACCTTGAATGCCGTCAGTGATAAACAACTGCCGCTGCGGGAATTGCTGGCTATTGTCCGGCGTTCGGTAGCGGAACACGCGCAGGGAGCGGAGCAGTCGGATGATATTACTATGCTGGGTTTGCGCCGGGGAGGCCGCGTCTAAGCGTCGTGATTGCTCAGCATGCGGACTGCACGTTTTGGTGTGGCAATAGCAGAGAGATGGCGGCTGCGGGAAAGCTACAGGTTTCACAAAGGGTAAAGCGGTGAAAATGCGACAGAGGCTGCCGCACTAAGGATTTTTATGATAGATATAGGATGATCCATATCTATCAGTTTTTCCTTAGTGCGGCAGCCTCTGTGTTTTTTGGAAGAGCGACCGCTTTTATGCTTCGGCTCCGTAAGAAAACGTAATCGTTTTCTGCAAATCGGGATGCAGGCTGTTGTAGACCGGACATTCCTTTGCCGTCAGTTCGATAATCTTCTTTTCCTTTGCGCTGTATTGGTTGTGCGGCAAGGTAACCTGGATCGCGATCTCGACAATCCGGCGCGGATTAGTTCCCATCACTTTAGTGGTTTCTATTCTTGCGCCGTCAATAGTAAAGCCGTGTGTTTTTGCCGCTATGCCCATAATCGTGAACATGCAGGCGCCGAGCGCTGTCGCTACCAGATCGGTCGGTGAGAACGCTTCGCCTTTGCCCTGGTTGTCGGTCGGCGCGTCGGTGATGAGCCGGCTGCCGGATTGCAGATGCACTGATTCGGTGCGCAGGTCGCCAAGATATTGAGTCTGTACTGTAGCCATTGTCTTAGCCCCTTTCATTTCTATAGTACCTATTATCATACTATTTACTTCAACATATGGCCGGTTTTTCCTTTACTATCAGTGCAATACGAAAGCAGCAAACCTGCTTGTTAAAGCTTGGTTTGCTGCTTTTATATACACATATGTATTCTAAAGGGTGGTACTGACGATGGCAGACCAGCCTTTGCCTTTATACGCGTTATAGCCGCGTGTATGGGCGTAACCATAGATTTTGTTGCCGTGGGCAGTCTTTTCAAATGTATAGCCATAGGTTTCGCCGCTCATTGCCGCTTGGGCTGCTTTTAGCCGGCTGAGGTTATCGGACAGAATACCTTTTCGACTGGGGCAGGCGATCACATAGCCGGCTTTGTCAATAATGGCTATATCACCGCTTTTGCCGATTCGCGCCGAATCCAATATATCATAGATGTAGTCCCAGTTAAAGCGGGAGGAAAAGTAACCGACGACTTGCCCTGAATCGTTTTGTATCGGGCAGGAATACGCCACCGTATAGCGATTCTCTGTTGACGACAGGTACAAGTCGGATACGGATATGCGATTAACCGCCTTAACTTCTTTGAACCAGTCTCTGTGTGCCATGTTTTTGCCGATGAGTTCCCGGCGTACTCCGGTCGCTACAACCGTTCCCTCTGTATCCATCACATACAAGTCAAAATAGACCTCATAAATGTCAACAAGGGTTTTTAACAGGCTGTTAGCTTGTTCAAGCCGGTTGGGATCACTGGAGCATAATGAGTTTCTCACTTGTGAAAAACTGGCCCAAGCCTGGGCATCGCAATTACGCTCAAATAGATTGCGGTCGATCTTATCAATGGTGTCATAGGCGACATCTGCGGTTCTTACGGCGATTACTTCGTCGGCTTTAGTCTGGATGTTTTCAATAATTTTGCTGCTTTCTTTTGTTGAGGCAAAGCTGCGAGTCGCTAATTTTTTAATTTCCTCCGCCACCACGCCGAAGCCGCGGCCGGCCTCGCCGGCTCTTGCCGCTTCAATGGCTGAATTCAGGGACAATAAGTTCGTTTGTTGAGCAATTTGCTGGATCGTACCGATGACCTTGCCCATCTCGAGGTTGGCGGTCTTCATTTCGCTTAATAAGATAGAGACATCGACAATTTTGCTGTTGTCCATATTCCATTCCACCTCAACAAAAAAATAACGAGACCAGCTGGAAAATCCAGACGGCCTCGCTGCCATTGCTTCTGTAGTATAGCAATAAGTGATAGTTTTTGTCAAAGGATATTTTGCCAAACAGCACAGCGGATTGCTGACAGATTGCATTGACGGGCAGCCGGCTTCTTGTTATACTGGACACAATAATATAAGTTACGGCCTAGGTGCCTCCCGAGGGAGGAGAATAGGGAAGTCTGAGCATGGTAACATGCGTATGCGCGGGCCCGCCACTGTACCGGGAAGAACTTACAATGCCACTCGCAAGGGGAAGGCGTAAGACCTCGATGAACCGGGAGCCAGGAGACCTGCCTTTGCCGTTAAAGACCTTCAAGGATAAAGAAGGCTTTTTTGGATAACCAAAAGAGCCTTCTTTTTTATCGATTTTAAGCTAAATATCCGGTATAGAGGAAACGTTTCTGAACCGCCAAAACGCAACAGGCGCTACGCGCCTGCGCCAAAGGGAAATATTATTTGCACACAACGTGCGCACTCTATTTTGGCGGCGCGTTTAGCGCATGGCGTTTTGGCGGTTCAAAGAAACCGCTCTCCATCTAGTGCCGACAGTTTTAGGAGGAAATGATGAATTTATTACAGCAAACGATAGCGAAGATCACAGTGCCTGATCTTTCAACCGCCCAGCAAGTACAAGAACGGATTGACCGTCTGACCCGCCCCGGTGCGTTGGGGCGCTTGGGCAGTATGTATAGCCGGTATGCCGGGATAACCGGCGAACTGCGCCCACAGCCCCCGCGCGCCTGCATGGTTGTCGCCTGCGCCGACCACGGAGTAGCTGTTCATGGCATCAGTGCCTATCCGGTAGAGACAACTCTGCATATGACTACTAATTATTTAATGTCAAAGGGCGCAAGCGCCAATGCGTTTGCGAATTTTTCCCATTCAGATATGGTGGTTGTCGATGTGGGGGTAGCCGGGGATTTATCGCATGTTCCCGGTTTATGGCAGCGCAGCATTGCGCCGGGAACCGCGGACTTTACCAAAGGTCCGGCGATGACCCGCGCCCAGGCGATTCAGGCGATTGAAACCGGTATTGAAATTGTCAATGACCGGGTACAGCAAGGCTATAATTGCTTTAGTCTGGGTGAAATGGGGATTGGCAATACCTCGTCCAGCGCGGCGATTGTTGCCGCGTTTACCCAGCTTGATCCTGCAGTAGTCGCCGGCCGCGGTACAGGCATATCTGACAGCCGGATGCAGGTGAAGCTGAATGTGATTCGCCAGGGCCTGGCAGTGAATTGCCCTGATCCGGAAGACGGAATTGACGTACTGGCCAAGGTCGGCGGCTTTGAGTTAGGAGCACTGGCCGGTGTGGTTCTCGCCGGTGCCGCTCATCGCTGCGCCATCGTTATCGATGGTTCTAATACGACAGCGTCAGCATTGATTGCGGACTCTATCCATCCATTATGCCGGCAGTATCTGTTTGCTTCGCATCTGTCGGGAGAACCGGCGCACCGTCATGCGCTGGCGCGCTTGCAGATCAAGCCGTGTGTGGATATGGGTATCCGCCTGGGTGAAGCCATCGGTGCTTCTGTCGTGGTTGATATGCTGGCTGCCGACGCTGTGACCCAGCAGGTTTTGGCTAATCCTTCCATCGGTGTTTCGGAGCTCGCCCCCGCGGCGGTTGATTCTGCTGCCGGCCATACTCTGCGCGATACGGTCGCCCGGATTAACCCCTTGGACCCGGTTGCAATGGAGGCTTGCCAATTGCGGATTGATAACCTGACCAAGCCGCTTGCCAGTTTGAACGCATTTGAGCATCTGGCCCGCCAACTGGCGGGGATTACCGGCAATCCCCGGCCCAAAAACCTGGGAAAAGCAGTGATTGTCATTTCTGATGGCTCCTATGCGGGTAAACCGGCAGTAACCGGTTTTGCCAAACATGCTGATGCCGGACTGACATTCCTGGAGATGAACGCGGCGGCGGATGTTTTCCGTCCGGCAAGATTGACGCGGGAGCAAGTGGTTGCCGCGATCGAGAAGGGCATTGCCGCCGCTGCTGCGATTGGGCGGCGTGTGAATATTGTGGGATTAGGCGTATTAAATCGTGATACGCGCCCGATTGCCGAATGGGTAGAGTCAGGAATGCCGCTAAAGTTTGACAGTGAGGACTCGGCGCTGGCCATGCTGGAGCAGACCGGCAGTGTGGTGCTAGCCGGTCTGACCGGAGTCATTCTAGGTGCTGCGGCATCCGGAGCCGCCGTTGTGCTTGATGATCTGGAAACGAGTACAGCGGCGCTGGTGGCAACCGCCATCGCGCCGCTGAGCAGGAGTTATCTGATCCCCTCCCATCGCGGAGTTGATCCGGTTCAGCAGACGGTGTTAGATACACTGGGGCTGCCCGCCTATCTTGACCTGGAGCTTGCGCTTGGTGACGGAACCGGCGCGGTACTCGGCATCAGACTGGTGGATGCTTCAATGCATATGCTAAACGATATGAAAACCTTTGGTGAAGCGGCAGTCGCGGTAGCCCAGGATGGTCCGGGGGCGTTACGCCAGGATCCTGCCGTTAAAGATTAGAAGTGTTCCTTTTTGCATTGCCCAAAAAGGAACCAAAAAGTCTAGGCCCTGATCTTGCAAAAGCCTTGGAAAACTACCGGCTTACTAAAATCCCTAAACTCGCTACGCTCAGACAACGGGATTTCTTAACGTAAGCCGTAGTTTTCCATCCTGCGGAGCGGCTTTTTTCAGAAAGGGCCGGAAGGGACCACGAGGAAAGAACGGGATGACCTGTTGGCGCATGACTAAAGCATTATGATTTTTCGCTGATTCCAACGTAACCTCCGCTATAGCAGCAGTGGAGAAGATTGATTCACTACTTTGGCAATTGGTTACAGGAAGATCTTGGCTCCCGGTCCGAGTGGCAGGTTGAGGGCTATGAAGACGATCAGCCAGCCGGCCCAGGCGACCAGGAACCAGAGGGCGAACGGCATTTGGGTGGCCATTAGTGTCCCCATGCCGGTTCGTGTGTCGTCCTTCACATAGCGTGACATAATCCCCAGCATGACCGGCACATAGTATTGGAGCGGCGAAATCGGGTTGGTGATGCTTTCACCAATCCGGTAGGCGGCTTGCGTGAGCGCCGGCTCAAAGCCGAGCAGACCGAACATCGGGACAAAGATCGGTGCCATGATCAGCCATTTTGCCGAACCGGACATCATAAACAGATCAACAAAACCGGATAACAGGATAAAGCCCAGGACCAGCGGAATACCGGTGAAGCCGGTATCGCGCAGGAATTCGGCGCCGCGAACAGCCAGGATGGTTGCGAGATTGCTTTTGGTAAACCAGGCAATAAATTGCGCTGCGGCAAAAGCGGTCACCAAGAATCCGGTCATTCCCTGGAGGCCTGACGCCATGAATTTGGGAACGTCGGCTTCTTTTTTTATAACCCCTTTGCCTAAGCCGAAGGCCAAGCCAACACTCATAAAGAAGAAGAACAGAATCGGGATAATACCGCTGAGCAGCGGCGAGTTGGGGACCAGGGTATGGGTTTTCGCATCCCGCAGCAAGCCGGTTTCAGGAATGGCCAGGGTGAGCAGCAGGATGATATACGCCAAAGCCGTCCAGCCTGCCCAGCGCAAGCCGCGGTTTTCTTCCGGTGTCAGCAAATGTTCCGTTTTTGAGGCTGCATCCAGGCTGAGATTGGGGAAGATTCGATCCAGGCGCGGGCCGACGATTTTTTCCGCAACCAGGGTGCCGACGATGGTAAGGATAATGACCGAAGAACCCATGAAATAGTAATTGATCAACATATGAACAGGTGAATTCGCTGTTTGCGGAATGACTTTTACTGCTGTTGCGGTGATGCCGGCGATTAAAGCGTCTGTTCCGGCGGGAATGATGTTGGCGCTAAATCCGGCAGCCGTGGCGGCAAAGGCAATCGCCATCCCCAGTATTGGGTTGCGGCCCATGCCGGCATAGACTGCTGCGGCGGCAGCCGGCATAAATACCATGGAGGCGTCTGACGCCAGATTGCCGTTAATGCCGAGAAACATGACAATAGCACTGACGGCCCAGCTTGGTGCGCCCAGCATGACCTTGCGGACAAATGCGCTGACCAAACCGGTATTTTCCGCTAATCCCATCGCCAGCATCATGACCACGACTAATCCAAGCGGCGGGAAATTCACAAAGTTTGGCACCATGCTGGTCAGAATATAGCGGAAGCCTTCGGCGTTGAGCAGGCTGAGTACCTTCACGGTGACCTGTTTGGCCTCTTTGCCGACAAAGGTAACAGAAGTACCTTCAAAGACAGCCGATAACAGCAACGCAAAAACAGCCAGCAGCGAAAACAGGATAAAGGGAGAGGGTAATTTGTTGCCGATTACCTCAATGCCGTCAAGCACACGCTGAAATAATCCCACAGACTGTCGACCGGGTTTTACAGGTTGGGTCTGCATGCCATAACCTCCTCTCTAATTCGCTAATAGCGGATTGGCAGCTCTATGTGTTCTGCTGTTCCCTCCTTTCGCGGCTGAGCCATTGACAGAGCGGTCAGTGCGGTTTCCTCCAGAATTTGCGCACCGATATACATTGCCCGCTCATCAAGGTCAAAACTGTCGCTGTGAAGCGGCCGCAGCGGACTGTCTTTAGCAGCACAGCCGAGGAAAAAGAAGGCGCCGGGAATCTGCTGGGTATAGAAAGCAAAATCTTCCGCTCCGAGGGCAGGCTTAATGTCTGTTTTCACACAATCCGCACCCAGAAACCGGCTGGCGGTTAGAATGACCAGACTGGCTTCTTCCACACTGTTGCACAGGCTGGGATAGCCCCATTGATAATCCAGCACATAGTCTCCGCCATAGCCGACGCATATGCCTGCAGTCATTTGCCGAATCTTGGCGGGGATCTGCTGGCGGATGTCTTCGTTCAGGCATCTGACAGTGCCTTCAAGCACGACTTCTCTGGCGACTACATTATAACGGTCTCCGCCATGGATCGTCCCGATCGAAATGGTGGCTGTTTCGCGGGGATCAAGCCGGCGGTGGACGATGCGGCTTAAGGCGGTAAGCACATCGGCGGACATCATAATCGCGTCTGTGCCTTGATGCGGCGCGCCGGCATGAGCGCAGGCGCCGAGGATTTTCAGCCGGAACGGATCAGATGAAGCCATTAAAGGTCCCCGGGTGATACCGATGGTACCATAGGGAAGCTCGGGCCATACATGCAGGCCGAAAATCGCGTCGACTCCTTCCAGCGCTCCGTCGGCGATTAGCTTGGGAGCACCGCCGCGCGGCGCATCTTCTTCTGACGGCTGAAACAACAGTTTGACCGTTCCCGTCCATTTGTCGCGGCTCTGCTGTAACGCTAGCCCTGTGCCCAGCAGTATCGCCATATGGCTGTCATGGCCGCACGCATGCATGACACCGTCGCGTTGCGACCGGTAACTGACATCGTTTGCCTCGATGATTGGCAGCGCGTCCATATCTGCCCGTAAAGCAACCGTTCTGCCGGGGCGGCAGCCTTCGATGGTTGCCACAATTCCCATATGCTTCGGAAAAGTCGCTGCCGCAATGCCCATGTCCCGTAACTGCCGCAGCAAGAACTCCCGTGTCTCGTATTCCTGGCCACTGAGTTCGGGATTGGCATGAAGCTGGCGGCGCCAGGCCACCATTTTTGCCAGCATATCAGGTAAGATCGCATGATTCTGCAAGGGAGCCGACCTCCTCTCGTGTCGTTAGAACAATGCCCACTAGCTTATTCCGGGAAAACAATCCACTATCTAAGGCCATTCTAGCACAAACCATTTCGGCCCCAATTCGGAAAGATTGCAAAAAAGAAAATGCTTAATTATTCATGTGCAGTGTAAAGCAGGCAAGGCTGTCTCCATAGCCATAGTATTTTTGCTATGACTATTGGCGACAGCCTCTGATGGGAATCCGGTATATTTATAGATCGCTATACCACACTTTTAGGTTACGGACCGGAAACGGTGTTAACCTGTTTAGTTCAACAGATTATCCCCGGAGAAACGGTATACCTTATGCGGCCTGCCTTTGCCGCCGGATTCTTCACCGCAAAAATAGGCGATACCCGCCTCTTTCAACGCCTGCATTACACGGCGGGCGCTGCGCGGCGTAATCTCCAGGCGGGCAGCCATGTCGTTAATGCTGAGGGTGCCTGTGTCGAGTTCTCCCATCAGTTCGGCCAACTGATTAAGAGTCAGCAGGCTGATTCTCAGATGCTTGGCCAGAGCGCGCTGTTTGGCATGATCGGAGCCGAGCCGGTCATTCAACCGGAGGCCGGTATTTAACGGGCCTAATGCCTGCCGGTCGTCGGTTACAATCATCCACTGGCCCGGCCCCAGCCGGTTGGCCAGCTCATGCGCCAGATGCGCGTTTTCCTCCGCCTGGTAAGCGGTAGAGCCAAAGCCGATGCCGCCACTGACATGGATATGCAGTTTCTGTTTAATGGTTGCCAATAACGGCAGGACCGTAAATCCCTGAGTAATGGCTGCGATTCGACCGCGTGTGCTGAAAATCAGATAATTTCCCCGCCCTTGCGGAATCAGAGAACCGCCAATGTGCTGGGAGAAGTCGATCAGGAGTTCATGCAGCCGCATCTCGATACGGTTGACATCATAGCTTGATTCCGTGTCGCGGACAAGCTGGCTATAATGATCAATCCCTACATATACTACGGCAATCTGCGATTCGCTGAAGCGCATCGTTTCCACCAGATTCATGGCAATATCCAAAGCGCCGCGGATACTATTCAGTGTTGGCCAGATGCGAAAGGCGGGTACACCCAGTGCGTTAAGCTGAAGCGCTGTTTTGTGAAAACAGGTGACTGCCACCCGGGTCTTATGTTGAACCCACAGGTTGTGGTGAAATTCGGTCAGTTCCTCTGCGGAGATGATGCCTTCATAATAGTTAATATAAAGCTGTGGCAGCGGGCAATCGAGATCGGAAAAAATTTCCTCAATTTGCGTGCGGCTGTAGGTGTCAAAACTGATGTTATTCAGCGGCAAGCCGGTTGAGCGGGTAATCTGCAGAAAAGCCCGATATAAGCTCGAGCCGGTATGGGGAATATATAAAAGCGGTTTGTTCCAGCGCGGCACGGTGAGCGCATACCGGTAGGGAACCACACCTGAAAACAGCCAGATATCGGCCTCCGTCCGGTGGCACTGCAGGATTTCCGGCACTTCAGACGCATCGGCATACACAATAGGAACTGGAATGAAGACAGTATCCCGGTCTTTGGCTACCGTGTGAATCAGGTTTACCGAATCGGTTGGTCCGACAATGGCCAGACGCTGCCGAGCCATAAACAACACCTCCAGGGGATAATATGAGGCAGCTTTCGTGATGTATGACTTGATTTCCTTTATTTAACAGTTAATTATATTTTTTTGGTGAAAAGTTGCTTTTTTTAAGGATTTTCTAAATGTTTTGTTTTACAATGAAGCTAGTACCTTGTCAGCCCTAAAACGGTAGAATAATGGCGAGATTATTTTGCGCAAGGCAAGACGGAGGAAGAAGGAATACCGGGAGTATTCCGACTGACGACAACGAAGGCTTGCACAAAATAAGCCGTCAGAATTCACTGGATTAGGACTGACAAGGTACTAGTGTAAGGGATTGATTTCGTGAGGCCAGAGGAGGCGATGTGATGCGAATTTTAGTTGTCGAAGATGATAGTGTGTTACGGGAAGCGGTTGTTTCCCTGTTAAGAGAAGAGCAGTATCTGGTCGATGAAGCCGCCACCGGCGATGAAGGCCTGTATATGGCTGAACAGGATATATATGATTTACTCGTCCTGGATATCATGCTGCCGGAAATCAACGGACTGGAGATTGTCAAAACCCTGCGGACCAACGGCAAAACGGTTCCTATCCTGTTGCTGACAGCGCGGGATAGTGTGGACGACCGGGTTATCGGGCTGGAAACCGGCGCGGATGACTATCTGGTCAAGCCGTTTGCGATTCGTGAGCTGCTGGCCCGAATCAAGGCGCAGATCCGCCGCCGGAGCAATCAGGGACTGGACGGCGAATTGTCTTACGGCGGCATCACCCTAAATAGCCGGGTGCGCGATGGGTTTGCCAACGGCCAGGCCTTGAGCCTTTCGACCAAAGAGTACGATCTCCTGGAATTCCTGGTGGCGAACCATCAGCAGATTGTCACCAGAGAACAGATCTTTGACCGGATCTGGGGCTTTGACTCTGATACGACGATCAGTATTGTCGATTTATATATTCATTACCTGCGAAAAAAACTGGCTCCCTCCGGGTTGGATTCACATATTCAGACAGTGCGCGGCGCCGGCTTTATGCTGAAGGTGAAATAATATGTTTCAACGCACGCTTCGCAAACTGACATTATTAATTTCCTTAGTGTTTCTGCTGATCTTTGTTGTTTTTACCTCAACTATCTATGGGTATATATCGATGCGCCAATTTGATAAGGTGGATGATGCCATGCGGATGCAGGCACAATCCTTTCGCGTAGCGCGTGAGCGGACTGAGAGGATGATGATGCCAGTTCGCGGCCGCCGGATCTTTGACCCCCGGATTTTTTTGCTGCTGCGCAGTGAGGATGGCCGCATTGCCAATTTAGCCGCATTCCGTCATGAGGACAACGCCAATCTGGCCGAAATCGCCGCCCAAAGCCGGATCGGCGAAATCGAGACGAAAGAATATGAAACGCATATTTACCGGGTATTGTGTATCCCCTATCAATATGAAGAAAAGCTGCTGCGCAGTGAAGAAAACTTTGTGATCAAGGAAGTCATCGCAGTCAGTATTGTGGATACGGAAGTCGGCTTGCTCAATGACCTGCTCTGGATCATTGCCGGCGGTTTGTTCATCAGTATGGTTGTGATTGTGGCGGCCAGTTATTATCTTGCTAAACGGGCAATGATCCCCATTGAGTCTGCCTGGGAAAAGCAGCAGCGATTTGTCGCCGACGCATCACACGAATTGCGCTCGCCGCTTACCGGTATTTACAGTAACGCCGAATTGATCCTGCGTCATCCGGATAATACTGTTGAGCAGGAAAGCCGCCGCATCCATACGATCATGAAGGAAGCCAGCCGGATGACCAAGCTGATCACCAGCCTGCTTACCCTGGCCCGCTCTGATGCGAATAAAGCAGAACTGCAATTAGCCCCGGTTGACCTGAGTGAGTTGGTGGAGGTAGTTTCCGAGCACTTCCGGCCATTTGAGGAGCTGGAAAACATTCAGCTGGAGGTTTCGGTTGAGCCGGGTTTGCGCCTGACCGGTGATGGGGAACGCCTGCATCAGTTACTGGTTATCCTTATGGATAATGCTTTTAAGTATACTGCTCCAGGCGGCAAGGTATCCGTTGCCGCCAGACAAGCCGATAAGCAGATTGCTCTCAGCATTCAGGATACCGGCTGCGGTATCCGCCAGGAAAATCTGCCGCATATTTTTGACCGGTTCTTCCGGGAGGATAAAGCGCGTTCGCGCGATAAGGGCGGCATCGGCCTGGGCCTGTCGATTGCCAAATGGATCGTAGAGATTCATGGCGGTAAAATTACCGCCGACAGCGAACCGGGCAAAGGAACTACCTTTAAAGTGTTTTTGCCGGGCAAGGGATCATAAGGAATCCCTCCGGCACTGCGATGCCACCTCCCTTTAACAAGGGAGGCTATGTAAAAAGTACGGCGCTGTCTCCGTTTTGCTGGAGGCAGCGCCGTACTTTTCCGTATGCTGTTATTTGCCGATAAATTCCTGTACAACGTACAATTGGCCTCTGGAGTTTTGCACCACTCCGATACCTACATCCGTATATCCGGAATTTAATATATTGGCACGGTGTCCTGAACTGTTCATAAATGCTTTTTCCGCTGCATCGACACTGGTGTTGATGGCTAAATTCTCGCCGGCTGTGCGGTAGCTGATTCCGGCTGCCCGCATACGGTCAAACGGCGTTTGTCCTTCCGGATTATTATGAGCAAAATAGCCGCGGGCAATCATATCTTTTGCATAGTTTTCGGCCAGACGGGTTAACTGGCTGTTGGCTTTCAGCGCGGGCAGACCATTTTTGGCACGGTCGTTATTTAACAAAGTAAGCGCTTGCCGCTCTTGTTCAGTCAGCACAGTTCCGCTGGGGGTTGAGGGATTGGTGGGTTGCTGTGGCGGCGTGGGATTACTGGGATTACTGGGTTTTTGCGCCGGGGCTTTGTCATCGTCACCGCTGTTGGCCAGGACGGCGATGAGTCCAACTGCCGCCAACCCGATCAGCAGGTCTTTATGCGATGTTTCTGACTCTACTGATTCGGCAGCCGTGTTATCCGGCGTATTGGCATAAACTGATGCGGCAAATGCGCCGCCGAATGACGTCGTCATCAGCGAAAAGGCAAGCACGCCGGAGACGATTTTCTTCTTAAGGGCGATTGTCATTTAGCGTCAACCTCTCGTTTTAATTTGCAGTCTATCTGTCTAACCATGTGGTTATCAATAAACTGCTGGTAGTAGATATTCGCTGTCTGTCGGCAAAATCCTGTTTACATAACGAAGGTATATCATGGAATTGAATAAAATGATATACTAAATTAATATATTTATATATAAATATTAATTAATTGGGATCGATAAAAAAATATTAAAGACCAATTTTTTCTAAAGTTATTCTAAAATCCATACGGCATAATACAAATACAGACTTCAAATACTTCATTAAATTGGGAGGGTGAATAGATATGATGAGTAAAAACAAAAAGTGGATGGTAGCGATTGGTGTGTTAACGACAATGACGGTAAGCGGTCTGGCTATGGCTGCCAGCACGGCAGAGAAAACAGATGCCGCGTCTGGTAAACGCGGTGTGGAAAAACGGGGATTTAAACATCACAAAGGCCAGCGGCCAGAAAATAAAGAACTGCTAGCCTTGCTGAAAATGGATGCTGAAACCTTCAGAAATGAAATGAAAGCCGGTAAGACATTGACAGAGGTCGCTAAGGAACGCGGCGTATCTGAGCAACAACTGAAAGATGTTATGATCAGGCAGATGACCGAGCGGATTGACGCCGGCGTTAAAGCCGGAAAGCTCACGACAGAGCAAGCCGACAAGCTGAAAGCAGACATGGACCAGCGGGTGAGCGACCGGATTAACCGCAAAGCGCCAGTGGGGGATATGCACCATGGCCGCCGTCATCACCGGATGGACAATACCGAACTGCTGGCTCTGCTGAAGCTGGATCAGGAAGCTTTCCGCAGTGAAATGAGAGCTGGTAAAACATTGGCAGAGGTCGCTAAAGAACGCGGCGTAGCTGAGCAACAGTTGAAGGATGTCATCATCAAGCAGATGACCGAGCGAATCGACGCCGGTGTTAAAGCCGGGAAACTCACGGCAGAGAAAGCCGACAAAATAAAAGCCAATATGGATCAGCGTGTAAGCGAACAAATTAACCGCAAAGGGCCGATGAAAGGGCATTTTCAGCATCGCCGCCACATGGATAACAGCGAGTTGCTGGCCCTGCTGAAAATGGACGCGGAAACCTTCAGAACAGAAATCAAATCTGGTAAATCATTAGCCGACATCGCCAAAGAACGCGGCGTATCGGAGAAGCAGTTAAAAGAAGTCATGATCAAGCAGATGACCGAACGGATCGATGCCAGCGTTAAAGCCGGCAGGCTGTCAGAGGAAAAAGCTGCAGAGATGAAGTCGAGAATGGAAACACACATTGACGACATGATCGCCGGCAAAAAGCCGACTCATAAACAACGCTAAGCCTTACCCACTCCACTCCTAACCTCTAAGCCTGCAAACTTCTGCCTGATGCAGAAGCTTGCAGGCTTTTCTTGTTATATTCAGCATTAACGTATTCATGCGCGTCGCTTGGCCTTTACCCGATGGCCAAGCCGCTATAAGCCCCCGTTTCTGTAAGCGGTGATCCCCTAAGGGAGCCTTCGGCTTAGCGAAATCATAGATTTCAAGCCTCAGTCTCAAGAGTGGCTAAGCCTCTGGACATTGCAGGCTGCCGAGAAAGGGCGAGATGCTAGGCAGCCCTACGGAAGCGCGTGCAGACAGCACGTTTGCAGGGTACGGCAAGCGCGCTTCCGTAGGGCTAACAACGGCCGAACGCCATGCCTCCTGGCGCGTTCGGCACTAGCGCGTCCATGCGCGTCGCAGATTGCCCTTTATCGGCAGCCTGCAGTTTTTCAAAAAGAAATCTAAAAAACATGCTTCATAATAAGGTACAGAAAGCAATAGGCAGCGGAAGGAGGAAGCAGCATGGCCACTATGTTACAACGCATTGTTCAAAGTGTGTTTAGTATTGTTACCACTTTTGTACTGATGGCTGCGCCGATTGCGGCAATCATTTATTTTTCAGAACCGGCCGGGCAGCCTCAGCTCGGTGTGAAAACCGACTATACCCAAACCTGGAAGGCAGCGATGAATAGGGACGAGCAGCAAACAGTTATTAAGGAAACCTTTGTCACTGAGCCTATCCTGGCTTTAGTAAAAAGAATCAGTGATTAATTCTGTTTCCATCTACATCGTCTAGGAGGAATTTTGATGCTGTCTCTCTATGCTCAGGAACAAATGATGGAGCGTGTGCTTGCCACCATCAACATTGTGTCTATTCATAGCCCTACTGTCGCGATATTCAATTACATTCTATGGGGCTATATTCTGCCAAAACAGCACCGCAACAGAATGGAAAAAGCATATGGATAAGAAGCTACGGCCGGTTGTTTACATATAAGTTAGACAAGCGGCTTTTTCTTTCTACATAAAGATCATTCGATTTTGGGAGAATGGAATTGACTCTTATTTCTGGAAATGGAGTACAGGAAAAGACGGGTACGGAGGTACGTTTCCCGTGAGGACAGTGAGGTAAGTGAGGAGTTTAAAGTCATTATCTTAATCTGAAACGCCGTGCATACATTTGTATGCACGGCGTTTTGCGGATAAAAGTAGATTTTCTTTTAGGCAAGATCGTCCGCAGACGTGGTTTCATCGCCTTCTGTGCAGGGAAAATCTAAACATGAGCAATCTTTAATGAGCTGATCAGCAAATTCTTGTTTTCCGTTAAGGTTTTTACCGTTCCAGAAACTGTATATATTTTGGTCTTGTTTCATGGACACATTTTTCACCTCCCAATAGCGTAGTGATGTTAGTTTGCCCAATTCATTGAATCAAATGAAGCTAATATTTGTTAGTCGATCAAAGGAATTCAAGGCTATAAGACGAATGTATCACATAGAAACTAACAGAAACTAAAACGGAGAGTGGCTTATGACAGCTTTAGATATGATCCTTGCCCGCGCTGAGTCAACACATTGTTTGGCCCATAATGAAATCGAACAACTGCTGGCAGATGACTCCAGCAATGACAGCTTATTCGCGGCAGCCGACCGGGTACGGAAGCAATATGTCGGTGACGAGATTCATTTACGTGGCTTGATTGAGTTCTCCAATATTTGCCGGCAAAACTGCCATTATTGCGGGCTGCGGCGCGATAACCGGTCACTTGACCGATTTCGCCAGACACCGGATGAGATTGTGCATATGGCTGAACAAGCGGTTGAATACGGCTACCGGACACTAGTGCTGCAATCAGGAGAAGATGAATGGTTTACCGTTGAACGGATGACTGATATCATTCGCAGGATCAAGGCGTTGGGAGTGGCTATCACGCTCAGTGTTGGCGAGAAAAGCTTTGCCGAATACCAGGCCTATCGCCAGGCCGGCGCTGACCGGTACTTGCTGCGCATTGAGACAACTGACAAGGACATCTATGAAAAATACGATCCGGGGATGAAGCTTGACAACCGCTTGCGGTGCCTGGAGGACCTCCGGGCTTTAGGCTATGAGGTTGGGACCGGCTGCCTGATCGGCCTGCCGGGACAGACGCTGGCATCCCTGGCAGACGATATCTTGTTTTTTAAGAAAATTGATGCCGATATGGTTGGTGTCGGTCCCTTTATCCCCAATCCGGACACTCCACTGAAGGATGCCGCAGGCGGCTCGTTTACCCTGGCTTGCAAGGTTATGGCGATAACCCGGTTGCTTTTGCCTGACAGCAATATTCCGGCGACAACAGCGATGGAGGCTTTACATCCGCAAGGCAGAATGCTTGCTTTGCAAAGCGGGGCCAATGTAGTGATGCCCAATGTGACCGAGGGCGATTACCGCCGGATGTATGCTCTGTATCCGGGCAAGATTTGCGTTACAGACACACCAGGACATTGCCGCAACTGCATCACAGGCAAAATCCATGCGATCGGGCGTAAGGTCAGTGATACCCAGGGTTTCCGCCAAAAGGTGCCAGGCCGCTGATAAACGCCCATCTGCGACGCGCATGGACGCGCTAGTGCCGAACGCGCCAGGAGGCATGGCGTTCGTCCGGTGCCTTAGCCCTGCGCGAGCGTG
>POVV01000591.1_pt1 | contig 21706 bp, 23 predicted proteins | sample 1560271 | NCBI WGS metagenome assembly POVV01 (sample SAMN08337232, study PRJNA429181) | Bioreactor metagenome, whole genome shotgun sequencing project. | biome: cows' rumen and soil; feature: anaerobic; isolation source: anaerobic chemostat enrichment culture, galacturonate as sole carbon... | reverse complement strand
ATTGGCTTGACATCAATTTCAGGTGATACGGGAAATGTTAGAGGGCATTACAAAAAAAATGGGACTTACGTAAATAATTATAAGAGAAGAACAAATAAAAAAAGATGATAAGATGAAAACAACTCACGATGCAACCTTTTGGGGGCTAAGTGCAATATAGTGGTAGCTAAGCATGCTATGAAAAATAAAAAAGTTTCTTTTATAAGAAAAAGATAATACACACAATATGCAACAAGGATCATATAAAGAGAAATTGTTTGATAAAAGGTGGCTTGAGAAACGAGCTCATATTATTCAACGTGATGGTTACAAATGTGTAATTTGTGGGTCCGATAACCGGATTGTCGTACATCATAAGCAGTACCATTATAGTAAAAAACGAGGTGCCAAATGTGATCCATGGGATTATGAGGACAGATATCTTGTTACACTATGTGAGTCATGTCACAATAGAGGGCATTACAAATTTGACATTCCAATGAAGTACGTATAACTAAAATAAAAAACATGAGTATTTTTTCAAAACTATTTGGCCGAAGCACCTCTGCTTCTAACGGCGATGTTCCCTCAAACGAGGGTAAACAACTACCTGAAATCAAAAAAGAAGATTTTGTTGATGACACAGAACCTAGTAAGGAACTTATAAATAGCTCGTTCGGAACAGAAATGCCAATTGATGCTATATATGCTTACCTCGAGAGAGACTATGAACAGCAAGGGTATGAAGATTCAATGTGCAATGCAGATAATTCTTATAAAGATTCTAAAAAAGAGATTATCAAGAATGGTTTAAAGAGATTGTTTAGTCAGGTTAGGCTGAGATACAAAGATGATTTGCGAAGAATTGATGTTCAAATCAACATTGTCGAACAACAAGGAATGATAAATACCTCATCATCATTGAAAGCAAAAAAAGAGACTTTCCTCGAACATATGAAAACAATAGATGAAATGGAGGCTTCCTTGATTAACGACGAACCGCAAATGTTAGGCATGATAGACTCCTATAATAGGGGCTTTTTAAAAGGATTAGCCGCGATATCACAATCATATCTTAAGAACCAACAAACATACTAAGGATGAATATTTTCACTAAATTGGGTTGCTATTTAATAGGATGGAATCCAGTCATACTAAAAGACTGTGGAGAAGCTAGTCATAGAATGCTTAAGAGGTTCATTTCAGCGATTATCATCCTATCAATAATATGGGGAGCAATTGGTTTTTGCTTTGCAGAAAGATATATGGGTATTGACTCAATAATCGGGAAAATGGCCACCTCATTAGTTTTTATTTTAGTTATAATCTGTATTGAGCGTTTTATTATTCTTGCAGTGGGAAAGCTTGGTGCTGCTGGCTTTTTTAGAGCCATATTGGCTATTATGATGGCTGTTTTAGGATCTGCTGTATTCGATCAGATAATTTTTCATCAAGATATTGAGGTTAAGATGAAGGAAGTTAGAACCGAGCAGATCAATAAAGAAATTCCTAAAAGAATGTCTTATTTAGATAACGACATACAGAGGGTTACTTCTCTTATAGATTCAATAGGCTCAGCTAATATATCACTATATGAAAAATTAGCAAAGAACCCTGTTATAGTTGCAACTGATGTCAGCACAACGACAAGAGAAACGGGTAAAGATGCAGATGGGAATCCAATCATTGATAAAGTAAATAATGTAACAAAACGAAATGTTGAAAACCCGTTAAGTGGTCAGGTCAAGGCCAACGAGGAAGCACTGAAAATATATCAAGAGCAATTAGACGGATATCAAAAGAAAAAAATATCAGTTGCTGATGAGGTCAGAGAAGAGTATGAAAAAGCTCCAATAGGATTTTTGGAAGAGTTAAAAGCACTTATATCAATACTGAAAGAAGATACTGCTGCTTTGATTTTCTATATTTTCCTTTTTGGTTTCTTATTATTTTTAGAGCTACTTGTTGTCACAAGTAAAGGTGCTGATTCTAAATGCGATTATGATTTAATTGTTGAACACCAATTGAATATAAAGAAGGAAACGCTAAATAGTACAGAGAAAAGACTTATTGGTTCTGAAAACAACAATAAACATCAAGTTTAAGATGAACAGGAATGATACATATAATAAGGATTCGAGCTTCAAATATCTCATTGATCATGGCATCTCAAATAAAATTGGCGACCTATATTACAAGCAGCTGATTAATGGAGCCTATGTTGTGTTGTGGGTGTCATGTAGAGATATTGATGTGCATTTATGCAAGTGGCTTCCAGATAATCATGAAGATATAAATGACTCAAATACCCTCTGGAAGATATCGGGATTCAACTCTAACAATGCGGAGAAAGTAAAAGAATTTAAAAGTAATATCTTGTGCATAGACATATAGCATCAATCTCAATAAAAAGAATCGCTCTTTGAACTATCTTATAACCAATTGGCTCATCCGCTATAAGTAACTGAAAATAAATCGATTGAAAATGTCGAAATATCGCTTTGGGAGCAGGGGGTCGTGGGTTCGAATCCCGCTACCCCGACAAACGAGAAAAGCAATTACATAATTTATGTAATTGCTTTTCTCGTTTTTTATAGCTTCATGTAATAATCTTTGGTTAAAGCAATGTATTCCTGACTATATTGGTGTCTCGAAATTTCGGTTAACAATTCTTCCGTATAACAATCCTGTTCTTTGAATGTAAAATTGATTAAAGTGCGCTTGGGGGTTGCACCGGGTTTGGTGATAACAAATAGTTGTCGCTCCGGATACAGCTGGTATTCAAGGGCGATACTTTTCACCTTTTCGGATACATCGGTTGGGATAACAATGCAAAATGTGCCATTATGACTGAGTAAAGCACTAACTCCTTCAATTAAATCTTCATAACTCAGCTCGTTGGTATGCCGGGCGGTACTTCTTTGTCCGTCGGGGCACTTCATTGAATCGATAAAGTAAGGAGGGTTGGAGACAATCAAGTCGAACGTAAGTGTGGGGCGATAAGATTTAAAATCGGCTCGAACTACCTCTATCCTACTCTGCCAAGGAGAGCGTTCTATGTTCTCAATGGCTTGTATGGAAGCATCTTTGTCTATTTCAAGTGCTGTGATGGCTGCTTGACTTCGCTGTGCAAGCATGAGTGCAACCAGGCCGGTTCCGGTGCCGATATCGAGTATTCGAAGCGCATCTTTAGCGGGTGCCCATGCGCCCAATAACACACCATCGGTTCCTACCTTCATGGCGCACTTGTCATGCCATACTGTAAATTGTTTAAATTGGAAATATGAATTGGCCATTTGCTAATATTTTAAGAGAATCGTCAAAAATAAATAATAATAGCGAGATAGTCGTGCATCTGTATCATTATTTGGCATTGTTTTTGTGATTTTATTGAATGCATTCTTCGTTATTAATGAAGAATCAATTAACTTTGCGGGCGATTTATGCCTATCACTATGACATAAACTAATTTATACGAAATGATGAAAGAAAGATACTTAAGAGAAATGGAAGATACGGACAACAATGCATTTTCATTAATAGCCGATTTCGGTGGCAATGATGAACAGATGATTGACGTAAAAATAAAGTCTGGCGAAACGCTTCCTGTTCTTCCTCTTCGCAATATGGTGCTGTTCCCTGGAGTATTTATGCCTGTTTCGGTAGGACGAAAGTCATCACTCAAACTGATTCGTGAGGCAGAAAAGAAGAATCTAAATATTGCTGTTGTTTGTCAAAAGGTCGCTCAGGTGGACGAACCGGGGTTTGAAGACTTGCATACCATTGGTACTATTGGTAAAATCATACGCATTCTCGAAATGCCCGATCAGACAACTACGGTCATCTTACAGGGGCTCAAACGTTTCGAACTTCAAAACATAACAGAAACCCATCCTTACCTACGAGGCGAAGTACAACTACTTGAAGAAGACATCCCTTCGAAAAAGGATAAAGAATTCCAGGCACTCGTAGACAGCTGCAAGGATCTGACGATTCGTTTTATCAAATCATCGGATTTATTGCATCAGGACTCGGCCTTTGCTATTAAGAACATCGAAAGCAATATGTTTTTGGTCGATTTCATTTGCACAAACCTTCCTTTGAAAAAAGATGAGAAGATAGAGCTTCTTCGCATCGACTCACTCAGAGAGCGAGCATATCGTTTATTAGAGATATTGAACCGCGAAGTTCAGCTATCCGAGATAAAGGCATCGATTCAAATGCGCGCACGCGAAGATATTGATCAACAGCAGCGCGAATATTTCTTGCAACAGCAGATTAAAACCATACAAGATGAATTAGGTGGTGGCGGTCAGGAGCAGGAAATTGAAGAGCTACGTGCCAAGGCAATGAAAATGAAATGGAACGAAGAAGTAATGGCCGTTTTTCTTAAAGAATTGGCTAAGCTTGAACGTACTCATCCTCAATCGCCTGATTATAGTATTCAACTGAATTATATTCAAACCATGCTGAGTTTGCCATGGGGCATCTATTCAAACGACAACTTGAACTTGAAGAATGCCGAGAAGACATTGAATAAAGATCATTATGGTTTGGAAAAGGTGAAAGAGCGCATCTTGGAGCACTTAGCGGTATTGAAATTGAAGGGTGATATGAAATCGCCTATTATCTGTCTGTACGGCCCTCCGGGAGTTGGTAAAACTTCTTTGGGAAAATCAATTGCTTCGGCATTGAAGCGCAAATATATTCGTATGTCATTGGGTGGTGTGCATGATGAAGCCGAGATACGGGGACATCGCAAAACCTATATAGGTGCCATGCCGGGTAGAGTGATCAAGAGCTTGATCAAAGCCGGTTCCTCGAACCCTGTCTTCATTCTCGATGAGATTGATAAAGTAACGGCCGATCGTCAAGGCGACCCTTCATCGGCTTTGCTCGAGGTACTTGACCCCGAACAAAACACAACATTCCATGATAACTTCCTGGATGTGGATTATGATTTGTCGAAAGTGATGTTTATTGCCACTGCCAATAACTTGAACTCCATTCCCGGTCCATTGCTAGACCGTATGGAGCTGATTGAAGTAAGCGGATACATCACCGAAGAGAAAGTCGAAATTGCTCGTAAACACCTTGTACCTAAGGCTCTCGAAGCAGCTGGGATGAGTAAGAATGATATTAAGATACCTAAAGAGACGTTAGAAGCCATCATCGAATCGTACACACGCGAAAGCGGAGTACGTGAGTTGGAGAAAAAAATTGGTAAGATTCTTCGTAAATCGGCTCGTCAATATGCGACAGATGGTTATTTCCTTAAGTCTGAGATTAAACCGGCCGATTTGTATGACTTCCTCGGAGCTCCCGAATATAGTCGTGATAAATATCAAGGCAATGAGTATGCAGGTGTCGTAACCGGACTTGCTTGGACAGCCGTAGGAGGCGAAATCTTATTTGTAGAAACGAGTTTGAGTCGTGGCAAAGGCGGACGTCTTACCTTGACCGGAAACTTGGGAGACGTAATGAAAGAGTCGGCCATGCTGGCACTGGAATACATTAAATCTCATGCTTCCGTACTCGATTTGGACGAAGATATCTTCGATAACTGGAATATCCATGTGCATGTGCCTGAGGGGGCTATCCCCAAGGATGGTCCTTCGGCGGGTATTACCATGGCAACTTCACTTGCTTCGGCACTGACACAACGCAAGGTAAAAGCAAATCTGGCTATGACGGGCGAGATTACGCTCCGCGGCAAAGTGCTTCCGGTTGGGGGTATCAAAGAGAAGATTCTGGCTGCTAAACGTGCCGGTATCAAGGAGATTATAATGAGTGTTGAGAATAAAAAGAACATTGATGAAATTCAGGAAATCTATCTCAAAGGCCTGACATTTCATTATGTAAGTGATATAAAAGAGGTATTTAACATTGCGCTTACGAACGAAAAAGTAGCCGATGCTATTGACTTAACTGCAAAGAAAGCCAACAAAGAATGACATTTGAACTACAACATACAGACGCTAAAAGCAATGCCCGGGCAGGTTTGATTACAACAGACCACGGGCAGATTCAGACGCCCATATTTATGCCTGTAGGTACTATAGGTACGGTAAAAGGTGTACATCAAACAGAACTAAAAGAGGATATTCAAGCTCAAATTATTCTGGGAAATACGTATCACCTCTATCTCCGTCCGGGATTGGAAGTGCTCGAAAAGGCAGGTGGACTGCATAAGTTCAATAGCTTCGACCGTCCGATGTTAACAGACAGTGGTGGCTTTCAGGTATTCTCGTTGGCCGGTATAAGAAAATTGAGAGAGGAAGGAGCCGAATTTAGATCGCATATCGACGGCAGCAAACACATCTTTACCCCCGAACGGGTGATGGATATTGAGCGTATCATCGGTGCCGATATCATGATGGCTTTTGATGAGTGTCCTCCGGGAGATTCTGACTACGCGTATGCCAAAAAGTCACTAGGACTGACACATCGTTGGCTCGACAGATGTATTCAGCGTTTCAATGAAACCGAACCGAAATACGGTTATCAACAGTCCCTTTTCCCTATCGTGCAGGGGTGTGTTTACCCCGATTTACGTAAAGAATCAGCCGAATTTATTGCTTCGAAAGGAGCTGATGGTAATGCAATTGGCGGGTTGGCAGTAGGCGAACCTGTCGATAAGATGTACGAGATGATTGAGCTGGTAAATGAGATTTTGCCTAAAGATAAGCCCCGTTATTTGATGGGTGTGGGTACTCCGGTCAATATTCTCGAAGGAATTGAACGCGGTGTAGACATGTTCGACTGTGTGATGCCTACCCGTAACGGACGAAACGGAATGATCTTTACCAAAGACGGTATCATGAATATGCGAAATAAAAAGTGGGAAATGGACTTCTCTCCTATCGAGATCGATGGGGCTTCGTCTGTCGATACACTGTATAGCAAGGCTTATTTGCGACATTTATTTCATGCACAAGAGTTGTTGGCTATGCAGATAGCCTCTATACATAACTTGGCATTTTATCTTTGGTTAGTGGGCGAAGCACGCAAGCACATTATTGCCGGTGATTTCTCTACCTGGAAACCTATGATGGTAAAAAGGGTCTCAACAAGACTATAAAGCATGAGAAGTAATCGATTCATCAAACAACTGGACTGGTATATCATCAAGAAATTCTTGGGGACGTACGTGTTTGCTATTGCACTGATTATCTCCATTGCAGTAGTATTCGACTTCAATGAAAAGATGGATAAGTTCATGGAGCATCAAGCTCCTTGGACGGCCATTGTTTTTCAGTATTACATGAACTTCATCCCCTATTTCGCCAACCTGTTTAGTCCGCTGTTTGTTTTCATTGCCGTTATTTTCTTCACCTCCAAGCTTGCCGAGAATTCTGAAATTATAGCCATGTTCTCCACCGGCATGAGCTTTAAACGAATGATGCGCCCTTATATGATATCGGCGGCTATCATTGCGTTAACGACCTTTGCTTTGGGATCTTATATCATCCCGAAGGGTAGCGTTACGCGTTTGAATTTCGAAGACCGGTATGTGAAGAAGAAAAAAACAAGTGCTGTGAGCAATGTTCAGCTCGAAGTAGATAGCGGAGTGATAGCTTATATCGATAACTATTCTGACTATAACAAAACGGGCAATCGCTTCTCATTGGATAAGTTTGTCGACAAGAAGCTTGTTTCGCATCTGACGGCTCGACGCATCACTTACGATACGACAACAGTTAATAAATGGACCATTCACGATTATATGATTCGAAACCTCGACGGCTTGAAGGAAACGATCACGAAAGGCGACCGAGTAGATTCGATTATCAATATGGACCCGTCAGACTTCCTCATTATGAAGAACCAGCAAGAGATGCTTACCAGCCCGCAATTGAGCGAATACATTGAGAAGCAAAAGCGTCGTGGTTTTGCCAATATCAAGGAGTTTGAGATCGAATATCATAAGCGTATTGCCATGTCGTTCGCTTCATTTATCCTGACCATTATCGGCGTGTCGCTCTCTTCCAAGAAAACAAAAGGAGGTATGGGGCTTCATTTGGGTATTGGACTTGCTTTGAGTTTCTCCTATATCCTGTTCCAAACCATTGCAGCTACTTTTGCCGTAAGTGGTAATATGCCCCCTGTGGTGGCGGTATGGATTCCGAATATACTATACTCGTTTATTGCATTCTATCTTTATAAGAAAGCGCCCAAGTAGCGGGAAGAAATACGTTAAACGTAAAATACCGTCCGGATTTGCATTAAGCAAATGTCCGGACGGTATTTTTTTGTTGTATACATTTCCTCTTTTGTCTATCCGACGAACAAGTGACTTGTTTGTCAGATTCCCCCTTTCTCCTGATGCCCAGCTCTTGGATTATCCGAGTTGCTTAACATGAGCAGAAAGTTCTGCAGCAGAGATGTTTTTGGCAATAATAACACCATTTCCATCTAGTAAATAGTTAGTAAATCCTCGGTTTAATCGATATTTTTTAAATATCCCGGAACCTTCGCCTCTCGTCTCCACGAAACAAGTAGGTGTAACTATTTGATCCTTACGAATAGTCTCTTTAAATATCGATTGATATTCGTCAAATGACACTGAAACCATTTCTACATTATTGTGGGTAGTCGTTCGAAGCGCATTATTCAAACTTGCGTTTTGCATCCGGGATTGCGCATCGTAACTTGCCCAAAAACTAAGTAGCACATATCGACCTTTCAAGCTGTTTAAGTCGAGAGCGTGCTGCCCGTTCGACGCAGATTCGATTTTAAAATCAGGGGCTACGTCGCCCACATTTAAACCTCCGGTAGGTTTATCTTTCTCTACGAAAGCGGTTAAGGAACTAATTAGTAATACAACAAAAATCCATTTTACATACTTCATGTAATGCGGTTTTAGTTAATACTGGCTGATTCACAATGTTTTGTAAGCTTGTTTATAGCTTATTATACAACAATTGTAAAGCAACTTTGATTGATTCAGAATATCGCTTTATTCTGAGCGGTTGCAAAGATAATGCTTTTATCTTATAAATCAATAGAATAGATTTTTTTTTATGTTATATAACATATCAAACTATATAGATTAGCAATTATATCGGTAGATAAAATAGGCTATTTACTCGTATTTTAGGGCTTTTACGACGTATGATTATGGTTGATCTGTTAAGATTTGACTTTTCTTTTAACTCAAAAAATCATAAGAAAATTCAATTGTATCGCAATAAGCACTTAAAAGAAATGCCCTCTTGATACTAAAATGTTATTTCTTATGTTATTTAGCATAAAAATTAAGTTTTTTCGTTACTTTTGTATCTTGTAATAAGTACTATTCAACTATGCAACCATCCAAAACTGAACTGATTCTTATCCGTATCACCGGAGAGGATCGTCCCGGACTAACAGCTTCCGTGACTGAAATACTAGCTAAGTATGATGCTACCATTTTAGATATTGGTCAGGCCGATATTCATAACACCCTTTCGTTGGGTATTCTTTGCATGACCGAGGAGCATCATTCGGGTTTCATTATGAAGGAGTTACTTTTTAAGGCTTCATCTTTGGGAGTTACCATTCGTTTTTATCCCGTATCGGTTGAAGAGTATGAAAGCTGGGTTCAAATGCAAGGCAAAAACCGCTATATACTAACTCTTTTAGGACGTAAGCTAACTGCCCGACAGATTGCGGCGGTCACTCGCATTTTATCAGAGCAAGGCATGAATATTGATGCGATCAAGCGTCTTACCGGCCGAATTCCGTTGAACGAATGCGATGAACATACGCGTGCTTGTATCGAGTTTTCGGTACGGGGTACTCCCAAAGACCGCATTGATATGCAGGAGCAGCTCATGCGTTTGGCCAGTGAGTTGGAAATGGATTTCTCTTTTCAGCTCGATAATATGTATCGCCGGATGCGCCGTTTGATTTGCTTTGACATGGATTCTACTTTAATCGAAACAGAAGTTATTGACGAATTGGCCATACGTGCCGGTGTCGGCGACCAGGTAAAGGAGATAACTGAACGTGCCATGCGTGGAGAAATAGACTTTACCGAAAGTTTTCGCGAACGGGTAGCACTACTTAAAGGCTTAGACGAATCGGTGATGCAGGAGATTGCCGAGAGTCTGCCTATCACCGAAGGAGTTGAACGCTTGATGTATGTATTGAAGAAGTACGGATATAAAATTGCCATCCTCTCGGGAGGATTTACCTATTTTGGTAACTACCTGCAACAGAAATATGGTATCGATTATGTATATGCTAACGAATTAGAGATTATTGACGGCAAACTGACCGGTCATTATCTGGGAGACGTTGTGGACGGCAAACGCAAAGCTGAACTTCTTCGCTTGATAGCGCAGGTAGAAAGAGTCGATATTGCCCAAACCATTGCCGTAGGCGATGGAGCCAATGATCTGCCGATGCTCGGTATTGCCGGACTTGGTATTGCTTTTCATGCCAAACCCAAAGTCGTTGCCAATGCTAAACAAGCGATCAACACAATCGGGCTTGATGGAGTGCTGTATTTCCTTGGATTTAAAGATTCATACTTGAATATATAGATTATATAAAAGCCTGCCGAAGAAAAGAAACCGAAACAGTTGTACTGCATAGTGAAATATTTTATCTTTGTCAGCAAATAAAAAGAAACGATGAAGTTTTCCGAACTTAAATTAAACGACAATGTGCTTGAAGCACTTGACGCCATGCGATTTGATGAATGTACCCCCATACAAGAACAGGCAATCCCTATTATCCTTGAAGGACGGGATTTAATCGCAGTCGCCCAAACCGGTACTGGTAAAACAGCTGCCTATTTGCTTCCGATACTAAATAAACTTTCTGAAGGTGGCCATCAGGAAGATGCCATTAATTGTATCATAATGTCTCCTACCCGTGAGCTGGCTCAACAGATAGATCAACAGATGGAAGGATTTTCTTACTTCATGCCGGCATCGAGTGTTGCCGTGTATGGTGGAAATGATGGTGGGCTTTTCGAACAACAGAAACGTGGTTTAATGCTAGGTGCCGACGTGGTTATTGCTACCCCCGGTCGTCTTTTATCACACCTCAGTTTGGGTTATGTTGATCTTTCTAAAGTTTCTTACTTTATACTCGATGAAGCTGACCGTATGCTCGACATGGGATTCTCTGACGATATCATGCAGATTGTAAAATACTTGCCTAAAGAGCGTCAGACAATTATGTTCTCGGCTACCATGCCGACAAAGATCCAGCAGTTGGCAAAAACCATTCTCCATAACCCTGCCGAAGTAAAGCTGGCTGTATCTAAACCGGCCGAGAAGATTGTACAGGCAGCCTACATTTGCTACGAGAATCAGAAATTAGGTATTGTTCGTAGCCTTTGTGCCGAAGAGATGCCTGAACGCGTTATCATCTTTGCCTCTTCCAAAATCAAGGTAAAAGAAGTAGCAAAGGCACTGAAGATGATGAAACTCAATGTGGGAGAAATGCACTCGGATTTGGAGCAATCGCAGCGGGAGTTTATTATGCATGAGTTCAAATCGGGACGGATCAATATTCTTGTTGCTACGGATATTGTATCAAGAGGCATTGATATTGATGACATTCGTTCGGTGATCAACTTCGACGTGCCTAACGATAGTGAAGACTATGTACACCGTATCGGACGTACTGCCCGCGCTAATAACGATGGTGTAGCCATTACGTTTGTAAGCGAGAAGGAGCAAACGAACTTTAAGAATATAGAAAATTTTCTGGAGAAGGATATATACAAAATACCTGTTCCGGCAGAATTAGGCGATGTTCCCGAATACAACCCGCGTACCAACGGTGGTGGCAAAGGAAGAAACTTTCGTGGCAGCGGTAACCGCAAAGGAGGATTTAAAGGAAAGAGATAAAGACAAAAACGTTTTATCCTGATAAAAAAAATCTCACTGCATATAACGATAATCCCAAACGGAATCGATATACGTAGTGAGATTTTTTCGTTGTATCTCTATTGGGCAGCTGTTATACTTAATTCTCCTTTAAAACTGACAGTAAGGTTGGCTATGTTGCAAACAGCACTCTCGGGAATACAAATCATTGCTTGATAATGATATCCATTGCTGTCGATGCCGGTGAAGTTCATATCCGATAAGATCGATTGATTTAAGAAGTCTTCCGGAATAACGTTGGCAAACATTTGCTTCGTAATATCGCTTGCAAACAGACTTTTTCTACCTTCATAGATACAAATATGCATTACGTTGTCGTAATATACATTATCCATGCTCATTCCCTCTTCCGAATACGTTGTTTTGATTACTTTTATCTTGGACGGATTGATATAGACGTAGGCCCGGTAGCGTGTTCCGTTGTACATGATCACGCTGTCTTTCTTTGTTTTTTCGCTATACACAGGTGCCGTCGCTATCGTGTGCATAGAAAAAGCCAGCGAATCATTCGGTTCGTCGGACTTATATAACTTCACAATATGATCGGGAAATGAATGAAACCAAAACACATTTTCTGTTTGTTTATCGATGTGATACCGATTCAGGTCATTTCCATACGTATAAAGAGTGTCATTACTAATTTTAAAATATACAGGGAGATTCTGCGGGTCGGAATAATAAATCGTATCTCCCTTGATGCGCATCAAAGGAGAATCGGTTTCGCTCTCGACCCAAATGCCCTGCAATGAAGATTTTGCATGAAGATCTTCATTGGCTTGAGACGAATTTTGCTTCTGCTTGCTTCCGCATGCCGTTAGCAAAATCAATACTAATATCGCTATGTATTTATCCATTCGTTTGTTTTGCACATCAAGTACAAAATAATTATCTTACTTGCCAATACAATGATATACGAACCCTTTTTCTTCCATCTCTTTTTTATCGTAGATGTTGCGTCCGTCCAGTACAACGGGCATGTTCATTGTCTTTTTAATAACAGCCCAAGATGGAAGTCTGAACTCATTCCATTCGGTTATCAACAACAGTGCATCTGCATCGAGAACAGCGTCGTACATATCGCTGGCATAATATACCGTATTGCCTATACGACGCTTGCACTCGGCAATCGCTGCCGGATCATACACCCGTACTTTGCAGCCTGCCTGGAGCAATTTATCAATGATTACTAATGCCGGAGCCTCTCGCATATCATCTGTTTCGGGTTTAAAGGAAAGTCCCCACAAAGTAATCGTTTTGCCCAATAGCTCTCCATCGAAATGTTTTTCGAGTTTATCAAATAAAGTACCTTTCTGCCATTCGTTCACCTCCTCTACCGCTCGTAACACGCGCATATCGTATCCATTCTGCTCGGCTGTTTTGATGAGTGCTTTGACATCTTTCGGAAAGCAGGAACCACCATATCCGATACCCGGATAGAGGAATTTTCGACCTATACGTGTATCCGAACCAATGCCGCTACGTACCATGTTGACATCAGCCCCTACTATTTCGCAAAGGTTGGCTATATCGTTCATAAAGCTGATACGAGTTGCCAGCATTGAGTTAGCGGCGTATTTGGTCATCTCGGCCGAAGGTATGTCCATAAAGAGAACACGGAAGTTGTTCAATAAAAACGGTTTATAAAGCGTAGACATCAGTTTCTCTGCACGCTCCGACTCTACACCAACCACCACGCGATCCGGACTCATAAAGTCGCTGATTGCGTTGCCTTCTTTCAAGAATTCGGGGTTCGAAGCTACATCAAACTCAATCGATACACCTCTTTTGTCCAACTCTTCTTGAATAGCGTTTCGCACTTTCTTGGCCGTACCTACCGGCACGGTGCTTTTCGTTACAATGAGCTTATAGTCATTCATATGCATGCCAATGGTGCGGGCCACAGCGAGTACGTAACTCAGATCGGCACTACCATCCTCATCGGGCGGAGTTCCTACTGCACTGAAAATAACTTCGACACGATCCAAGCAACTGACCAGTGAAGTGGTAAATTTCAGTCGCTCGGCTTTCATATTGCGTACAACCATCTCTTCGAGTCCATTTTCGTAGATTGGAATAGTACCTTTCTTCAAAGCCTCTATCTTATCACTGTTTGTATCAACACAGGTCACATCGACTCCTATTTCGGCAAAACAAGTACCTGTTACCAAACCGACATACCCTGTTCCAACAATTGCTATCTTCATATTATCTTACTGTGTTTAGTTTTTACATAAAACATTCAGCTCCGTTAAAAGTTCTGGCTTCTTTGTCTTTCTGCGACAATACGAGCTGCTCTTCTTGTATGGGCCAGTCTATTGCCAGATCGGCATCGTTATATAAAATAGATGCTTCGGCACCGGGTGCATAGGCATTGTCTACTTTATACGTAAAAATGGCTTCTTCGCTCATTACCAGAAAACCATGTGCAAAACCACGAGGAATGAATAGCTGACGCTTGTTCTCTTCGCTCAGCAATACACTGATATGCTTTCCGAAGGTGGGTGAAGACTTTCGCAGATCGACCGCCACGTCGAGCACCTCGCCTTTAATCACACGCACCAGCTTGGCTTGGCAGTGCTCTCCTTTCTGATAGTGCAGCCCTCGTAATACCCCAAACGATGATTTTGATTCATTGTCTTGTATAAACTTAACCGCACCGATATGAGAGTCGAATTCTTCTTGCTTGAAAGCCTCCATAAAGTACCCTCTGTCATCCGAAAAAACGCGAGGCTCTATCAGCCAAACTCCTTCTATCTCAGTTTGTATATAATTCATATTCAAAACAATCATTGTATTTTTAGTTGAGTTCTTTAAATAGCCTTCTCAAATTCCTTTCATAACCAAAGCAGACGATTCGTAAAAGAAGCTGCCTACCTGTTTTTAAGGGATATGTGTAAACTTTGCAAAAGTAGAAAAAAAATCTTATATTCCAGCTATAGGATGGAAAGGAGTTCTCTAAATTTGATTATATATTTAAACAGTATCACTAATGCATTTCGTCTTACTCCGGCTTATGAAAAAGAATTGCTGTTTCATTGCGACGGCATTGGTCTGTTAATTTATTTTCATGTATCAAAGAAGAGTATATCTCTTACCTCCAATGATTAGTATATGAATGATACCAAAAGTACGTATTTAACACACCGTTAATATACTAATCATTGACACCAAAAATACGTACTCTTGCATCGGGCTGAAATACAATATATTATATAAACAATATTATTGAATTATAGTTTTACGGCGTAATTAAATATTGATTATGCTCAAGAAAAAACGGCTAAAAAAGTCAAGTTCTGCAATAAATTTACTATTTTTGCAAACATGATCGAATTAGCACAGCATATAGAGATATTATTGTTGGAGAATGATTGCGTAATCGTTCCCGGTTTTGGTGGGTTTGTTGCTCACTACGCCCCTGCCGTACGAGTGGAGCATGAGAACTTATTTCTTCCACCTATGCGTACGATCGGGTTTAATCCGCAATTGCGCCTGAACGACGGTGTATTGGTGCAATCTTATATGAATGTGTACGATACTAACTTCTCGGATGCTGCCAAAAGAATTGAAAAAGAAGTAAGCGAACTCATCGCTACCCTCCACGAAGATGGTAAAATCGATTTGATCAATGTGGGCGAAGTACGGTATACCATTCATGATACGTATGAATTTGTTCCTTACGACCATAAAATTACTACTCCTTATTTATATGGCCTCGGTTCTTTTGAGATGAAAGAGCTCTCTGCGTTGCAACAACCCAAAGAAAAGGTATTGACGCCGGTTGTGCTGCAAGAAAAAAAGAGCTACGAAATCAGGATAAATCGTGCCTTACTGCGCAATGCTGTTGCGATAGTTGCGGCTATTGCTCTCTTCTTCTTTCTGTCAACCCCCATAGAAAATACGTATGTGGAGAAAGAAAATTATGCGCAGCTGCTGCCTTCCGATCTATTCGAGAAGATAGAAAAGCAATCGGTGGCGACCACCCCTATTGTCATAGCCAAAAAATCGGTTACTAAAACAGATAAAAAGCAGCAGCCTACGGTTGCCAAGCCCATAGCCGTAAAAGAAATTAAAGTAGCCAAGACCCCGTCCGTAGAACCGGTATCCGTACCCGAACCGACCGAAAAGTCGCGTGTGGAAGATAATCGTTTTCATATCATTGTGGCTGGAGGTGTTGCACTCAAAAATGCAGAAACATTGGTCACAAAGCTCAAAGCTGATGGATTTGAGAATGCCGCCGTGCTACATAGTGATGGTAAAATTCGTGTAAGCATCATGTCTTACGCTACCAATGAAGAAGCTACCAAACAAATGCTACAGCTTAGAAAAAACGAGGCATACCAGAGTGCCTGGCTGTTAGCTAAATAAAGAAATATGAAGAGAATTTTATGTCCGAAATGTGAAAATTACATTTCTTTTGATGAGACCAAATATGGCGAAGGCCAATCCTTGGTATTCGTATGTGAGCATTGCAGTAAACAGTTCAGTATTCGCCTGGGAAAGAGTAAGGTCAAAGCACTTCGCAAAGAGGAGGACTTGGAGGAAGAGCTTCAAAACGAAGAGTTTGGCTGCGTAATGGTTATTGAGAATATTTTCGGTTTTAAGCAGATACTTCCTTTGCAAGAAGGAGATAACATCATCGGCCGTCGTTGCGTAGGTACGGTTATCAACTCCCCGATTGAGAGTAGTGACATGAGTATGGATCGCCGCCACTGCATTATCAACGTCAAGCGCAACAAGCAAGGTAAGATTATTTATACACTGCGCGATGCCCCCAGCCTTACCGGTACTTTTTTAATGAACGAATTGTTGGCCGACAAAGATCGCATCCGCATTGAAGACGGAGCGGTGATAACTATTGGAGCCACGACCCTTATTCTTCGGGCTGCAGAGTGATTTTTCAAGGGGAAATGCACTGAACAAAGCGTTGTTTACTTTTGTTCTTAAAGCATAATTAACTAAACCCTTGACAAATTATGAGAGATAGAAAAAGAACCTGGATTGTTATAGCCATTATTATCGCTATATTATTGATAGGTTATTGGGTGTTTTTTTCACCGGAAGTAAGAAATGACGTTCAGCAACAATCAAAAGATGTAATCGAAGATCTCACCATTGATTAAGCTGCAAACGGAAAATAAAAGAGCAATGTACTTTCAAAGTCATTGCTCTTTTATCATTTTGGGGTATCAATGGCTAGCTTTTATCAAACTTCCTAAAATATCAAAGAGCGTATTAGCGAATTATTGAATCAGAATACACCATTAATTATCATACTTAAAACACTAAAATTCATCATATTTTATCTAATACAACTAATAAAAGTTAATTATACTATTGGTTTAATGCTGTATATCAATAATTTAACTATAATTACACATGTTAATCAAAAGCACACATATGAAAAAAACGTTTTTTAAAATTTAAAAAGTAAGCTCATGCTTCACCTTTTTATTGGCTTTCATGATGGTTAGCCTTAGTGCTTGTACTCAACACGAGATATTGCGGAGCTTTAATTAATTATTGGAAGACCTAAAAGAAAATGATATGAAAAAGCATTTTATGAAAATATTACTGTTCTTTTTACTCATTTGTCTTCTTGCTTCTTGTAAGAGAGAGAAAACGTCAAGTTCATATCATTGTAAATTGGAGGCTACTGAAAGCATTAAAAAGTTTTCCTTAGATTCGGATGTACGATATAATGCTTTCTATTTATTTACATTTAATAATGGTAAAGACAAGGAGTATCTTTCTTTTTTAAACTATCGTACAAACCAAATTCTTTTCTATGACTTTGCCACAAGTGAGTTTCTTTTTAAATTGAAATTAAATTCTGAAGGACCTAATGGAGTAGTTCAACCAACTGGCTTTTACATAAAAGATTTTGATAATATATATGTTTCTTCTTATGCTTATAATGGATTGATGAAGGTCGATACACTATGCAACCTTATTCAAAAAATTCCATATGGAATGACGAGTACCGGATATAAGGTTATTCCTTCATATAATCCGTCATCACATCCATATATACCGCCTGTTGTTATTGATAATAAAATATATATAACCCAAAATGCAGTGAATCATTTTCATCCCATAGCCGAAACACCAGTTAGTGTGATAATTGATACTGTTTATAAGAAATGCGAAAGTCTTTCTTTGACTTATGATATTCTGACTGCGGATGAGTTGCAAGCGAATGATTCGAGGTTTAGTCGTGCATATAATGGGAAAGAATTTATTTATTCTTTTTATGTAAGTGAAGATATAATTGTTGCATCGATTGATCATTCTGAGATAAAGAAAATTAAAGTTAAAAGTAAATATATTGATTCTCCTACTGCAAGGCAAGAAGATACAGAACAGGGGCCTAAGCTTAATCTTGAACTAGCTCGCTATGGTGATTTGATATACGATCCTTATAGAGAGGTTTACTATAGGTTTGCATACCCTAAAACTACTTTGGAAGATAATATTAACTGGTGGGGAAAAGCTGTTTATGGTAGGAAGAAATTTTCGGTTATTATATTGGATAAAGACTATCAACTTATAGGAGAAACATTGTTCCCAGAATCAATCTATAATTCTTATGTCTCATTTGTGCATAAAGATGGATTGTATATAAGTCGTGATTATCAAATGCTTTATGGGGGAAATGAAGATTATATGTCTTTTAAGTTGTTTAATCTCGCAGATATCGAAAAAAATAAGGCGAAGATTTTTTAATGTAAAAATATGAGTTTATGGTGAAATATGGCTGTCTTTGTTCTTATTCTTGTAAAGAAGATAAAACAAAAGCACACGATCGGGTAATAAAAGATTCTTTTGAACAAATCAATCAAGAATATAAAAAAGAATTGGGAGCCTTATTGACGTTGAATTTTCAAATAGTTAAAGAACTAAATGTATCTCAAAAATTTTAGGTCTAACTTTTGGGAGTAAGTTCACTGATTCGAAGTATTTTTGACTTATCAAGCAATTTTATTACCTGATTATAGAGAGGATATCCGCTAAAATGTATACTTTTACCCATGGTTATCTTGATTAATGTGGTAACTGCGAAATAACCACAAAAGGTTGATTTCTCTGAATGGAACGAGCTTTTACTTTTGATCACATAGAGCTTTATCGAACAGCAATAAGAATGATTAAGAGATGGTTATCAGCAGTAAGAGCAGCTGGAGGAGATTAAACTATAAAATCAAAGGGAACATAGGTGGCAACATATAAAGGATGTTCTGAGTGATCCATTATATGTTGGTATTTTTTAATAAATAAATATAAAAATAAATTTGACTATGAAAACTCATACCTTTGCACTATTTTTTTTATTTTTTTATGCCACATTATGCATGGCACAATCAACCAAGCAAACATATACAGATGCATATGATTTACATTTTACTATGCGACCTGACTCTAATGTGAATTATCCATGGCGTGAAAATGCGGCGTTTAGCAACTATTCTATTCCCATTTACCTGAAAGACTCTAATCGAAAATTATTCGCAAAACGATATATCAAAGGCTTTCCTTTTTATAATCGGCTAAGAACCGAATACGAACAGAGGATATTACTTCCTGGCAACGAAATGGGAGAAGCAGTGGTTGAGTTTGAGGATAAAGGACAAAATATAGAACTTGTTTCTATTATCTTGGATGTTATAGGTGAACAGGAAAACGTTCTTTTTTCTGATACCTTAAAATTTATACCGGATACCGTAATGAATTTAGCAGCCAAAAGCATAAAGTTGAGAAATGCAGAGTTGTTAAATATTCGAATTTGTGCTCAAGGAAAAATCGAAAAAGATGCTTTTATTGCTTTTTCTAAATTGAATATGTTAATTGATGGTAAACCAATTGATACGTTTCCCATTAGAACGCTGCCTGCATTAGTGGAGAATAACATACCCGGCTATACAGCAATAGATACTGATGGAGAAATAGAATTGGAACGAATATCTGAAATTAATAATAAAAAGATTATCGCTTTAGGAGAGTCAATTCATAGAAATAGTGATGTAAACCATCTGGCTCATCAGTTAATTCTTCAATCGGTAGAAAGACTAAATTGCAAATTGATACTTCTTGAAATGCCCATGGAAAAATCATTGGCATATAATAGATTTATACATGATAAAAATTATGCTTTGGATACTACATTAGTCATCGATAACACCACACGTGATTTTTTGAATAAGCTACAAATTTTGAATGCGAATAAAACAGAAGAGTCTAAAGTTAACTTATATGGCATGGATTATAATTCTATCCTTTCTACCTCTCAACGTTCGGCGATAGATATCTTTGATTTTGTTACGAAACTCAATCAAGAGTTGAGAATTCCGGAAGTTGATAGATTTTCTCTTCTATTAATGGAAAAAGATAGCGGACACGCAATAAACTTTATCGATGCGCATAGAAAAGAAATAAGCAAACTATTAACAAATGAAGAAATAGAATGCATATCGCATATATTGAAGGTTTCAAAAGAAATGGGAAACGACAAAATAGAAAGATTTATAAACAGAGATTCTGCAATGTTCTTAAATGCAAAGTTCTTGATTGACAAGTTTGCTAAAGGTGAAAACATAAAAACAATAATCTACGGACATGCGGGGCATATTAACCCCGTTTCTACCTTCCCAGCAGTGCCTTGCACGCCTTTTGGTCAATATATGAATAAAGAATATGCCGATAATTATTCACCATTACTGCTTCTGCTGGGGAATGGGAAGTCGGCAGCCTACGATGCAAGTTATAATATAAAAGATAATTCATTGAGTGAGCCTCTTAAAAATAGTATAGAATACTTTTTGAGTTCTATTGATGAAGCCGCCATTTATCTTCCTCTAACCACCAACTTTAACAAATTAACGCTATCTCGATTTCAAGGAAGTCATCATATTGCACAAGAATTTTACCCTTTTAATCTGTATAAAAGATACAAAGGTATATTTTTTATAAAACAGGCTAATAGAGGTTCTTCCTATAAAAAGGAAAGATCTTTCGATAAATCTTCAGAAATATTTATAATGATAACGAAGCAAAGACAGGAAAAAATTGAAAAAATAAAGAAACGTGTTCAAAATCAATAATCAATTCTAAATCCAACACAATGAGAAAATTAACAAGAAAAAGTTTAGACGAGTTGGCAAAAACATTGCCGGTAATTGAAGAATCGTTTCAAATGAGTTATGTCGGTGGTGGTGATGGCACATCAGCTAACCTTTATACAGTAGCAGAATTTGATAGAATATTAAGGTAATTGGATTATATTGCCGAATTAGACTTCTCTACAAGGCTTTATAAGTTTCTGTAGAAAAACTGTTATAATCATATTTTTTCACTTTTTATTGTCTTTTTATGAAAACAGGATTATATATATATTTTTTATCCTTTTTATTCTTTTTTCTTCCATGTAATTTGAAAGCCGCATGCAATCATAAAAATGTTGAATACAATTGGGTTAATCACCCAATACATTTTTATAATAATGTGATTATTGACACCACCTTTACTCCCCACCCATTACTCTTAGAAACATTAGGTGCAAAAAAAGGGATTATTAGCTCGTTATTGCCGTTTTCGCAATTTAAAAGTACTAATTCTAATATTACGGTAAAGCTAAAGTATAAAACCAAGAACTGCGAAAATCTATCTGTAATAATAACTTCTATAGGTGAATGTGAGAATATAAATTCTATGGATATGTCAGCTTCCCTTTTTTAGGACAATAATTAATTAGACTGCTAAGTTAATAATTTTATTATCTGTTTCGTACTTTCTTCTGTATTCATTGGGTGACATGTCACCCAATGAATGGTGCGGACGACACT
>POVV01000590.1_pt1 | contig 21729 bp, 21 predicted proteins | sample 1560271 | NCBI WGS metagenome assembly POVV01 (sample SAMN08337232, study PRJNA429181) | Bioreactor metagenome, whole genome shotgun sequencing project. | biome: cows' rumen and soil; feature: anaerobic; isolation source: anaerobic chemostat enrichment culture, galacturonate as sole carbon... | reverse complement strand
TTGCAGTGACGGTTTCCGTTGCCGCCAGGACGGTGGGAGCGTTGATCGTATCCTCCATGATGGTGGTGCCCGTGGCCTGCGCCATGCAGTTCGGGAAGAGTTACCGCCAGACACTTTTCTATGCAGTGGCTCTGAATGTCATATTTATGATAATCGGATTGTTTGCGGCTTATTACCTGGGATTAAAGCCGGGAGGCACCATTGTGCTGGTAGGCGTGATTTTTTTAATACTGATGATTGCAGGAAAAAGGCTTTTTAACCGGAAAGGATAACAGGAAAGGCAAAATAATCTGTGCAGCCGTCAAGCCGGAGGAAGGATATGTTTATCCATACTTTTATAGGGGAAGAATAAAAGCTTTACAGGGCTATGCCCGGAAAGGAATGATCATGAGAGTAAAAGTAACATTGGAGTGTACGGAGTCCCATGACAGGAATTATACGATCACCAAAAACAAACAAAAGCATCCAGAGCGAATGGAGATCATGAAATATTGCCCAAGGCTCAAAAAATATACGCTTCATAAAGAAACAAAATAGAAAGAGGAGAAAAAATGAAAAAAATACCGGTTACTTTATTGGCCGGATATCTGGGAGCAGGAAAAACGACCCTGCTGAATCATATTCTAAATGATCCCATGGGATTTAAGATTGCCCTTGTTGTCAATGATTTAGGCGCCGTAAATGTGGATGCCAGGCTGCTTAAGAACAATGGAATCCGGTATAAAAAGGACCAGCTGCTGGAACTGACCAATGGCTGTATCTGCTGCAGCCTCCGGGAAGATTTTATTCACGGAATTGAGAGCCTGGCACTGGACGGCAGATTTGATTATATACTGGTGGAAGCTTCAGGGGTCAGCAGTCCGGCTAATATAGCAGATGCTTTTGAAGAGGAAGGCAGTGAGTTTCCGGCCAGGCTGGATTCGATTGTCGCCGTGGCAGACACAAACCGTATTTACACGGAATTCATGGATGAGTTTAAGGAGTACGCAGCAACGGATCATGACAACGGCCAGGAAGAAGAACAGGACATCATTAATCTTGTAATGGAGCAGATTGAATACAGCAACATCATTATCCTTAATAAATGCGACTTACTGACAGAAACGCAGGTGGAGAAGGTTGCAGAGCTGATTCACAGCCTGGCACCGGAAACCGAGATTATAAAAACATCTAACGGCTGCGTGGATTCCGGCATCATATTCAACCGGGAACTGTATGACTATGAGAAAATGAATCAGGCGTCGGTTCTCTCAAAGGCATGGTCAATGGGGGAAAACAGCGATTATGAACCGGATTACGGAATAAAAGCTTTCTGCTATAAGCGGAGGAAACCATTTGATGAACAGAAATTCGATGCATGGATAAAGAATCATTACCCCAAAGAAATCATTCGCGCCAAGGGATATCTGTGGTTTGCGGGAGATGAAGACCATGGTGTTTTATTTGAACAGGCAGGAAACAGCATTGCCATCACTCCGGGAGCCAGGTGGATTGTGTCTTATCCGGAAAACGAGAGAGAGGAACTGTTGGCGGAATACCCGGAACTGCTGGAAGGCTGGGATGAGAAGGACGGTGACAGGGAAAATCAGATTGTTTTTATTGGAAGAAATATAGACATAGAGACTCTGAAGCGGGAACTGGATTCTTTCTTAAAGCTGAAATTATGATATATCGAATTGAAGGTTTTTATTTCGATTGAACAGAGAAGCGGATGCGGGATGGCGTCCACTTCTTTTTTTAAAATCCCACTGCCCATTCGTCATGATGGAGCTGACAGTAGTTTTGTGTTACATATTGACACTAAGGCAAAAATAGAATACAATCAATCCAATTATGAATCTAATTCGTATATATAAACTTTCGGAGGTATGAAATGAATCGAACCGTAGAACGTACATTTATGATTTTGCAGTTGATCGCTGACAGGAAAAGGGGGATAACCTTACAGGAGATTACCAATGAAATGGGAATGGCTAAGAGTAGTGTTTTTGTCATTGTACAGTCATTATTGGAGCTGAACTATATTACAACACTCCGTGATAATGATAAGAAATACTGTTTAGGGATAGAGACTTTTTCCTTGGGTATGAAATATGTAGATGATATGAGCCTGATAAAAGAATGTACCGTAAATCTGCAGCCCATAGCTGAAAAGTATAACAAAACAGCTTTTGTTGCAGTATTAAATGGAACCAAGATCGTATATGTGCATAAATATGTGGCTCAGAATGCAAGATTAGCTTCATGCGCCATTGGAACCAGAAAGGATGCCTATGCAACTTCTCTGGGAAAGGCAATTCTTGCATTTTTACCGAAAGAGGAACAGAGCGCAATTTTGGATAAGATAGATTTTAAGCCATTAACAGACTATACCATTACTTCCAAAGAACAGCTGCTGGAAGAACTAAGAAGAACGAAGGAACGGGGGTATTCTTTGGATCAAAGGGAATTAGAGGACATAACCAGCTGCTGCGGAGCACCTGTTTTTGACTATACAGGAAGAGTGGTAGCCGCTGTTTCTTTATCAGATATCTATGATGAAACGCTTGATGATGAGCAGGTTGCTAAAGAACTTAGAGAAGCAGCACTTCATATATCAAAAAATTTAGGATATCATCCCAATCCCTGATGGCTTAACCTTAATATTGATGATTAAATATTATGCGAGAAACAACCCCTTTGTTTCCAATGATGTAATACGGTAAAAAGGGTATTCTCGCATTTTTTATTGTATGCTTTTTGAAAACCGCATTTATGATAATCAAATCAGCAATATAAAGTGCACATTTATGTTGACAAGAATTAAAATGAAATGTATAATATGCTCATATTGAAAACTTAGTTCTTATATATGAACTTTTGCAATTAAAGATCTCTACGAAAGAGATCTTATTTAATAAAAAATATTGTGAACGAGGTTCTTAATTATGAACAAGACAAAAGAGATTTTTTTATTTCCATATTTGGATTTGTTATTTTTCTCCATACTTGCCGCTGTTTCAGAAATTATGAGTTATAAGATGCTGGAATTTTGGAACAGCAGCTTCTATTTCAGCTTTTCCGTGGTTCTCTGCCTCATATCCATGATTCGCTGGGGAGCAGCCGGAGCTGCAGTGGCCATGATCGGAGGAATTCCCGGTATTCTGTTTTCACCAATGCCCCTTTGGTCCGGAATTTTATTTTATAGCCTGTCAAATGCATTTATTGGGATTCCTATGATGGTTTATGGAAGCAGAAACAGAGATACCATTGCTGACGGACATGTTTATCTGCTCCTTTATATTTTTCTTTCTCATTGCAGTTTGTCGGCAGGAAAGGGAATTGCCATATTTTTACTAACCGGAGAAACAACAGGAGCTAAGGATTATTTTGGGGCAACATTTTTTACCTTGATGATCAATATCATTGTGTGCAGTGTGCTGCAAATGCGGAAAGGGCTGATTTGTGATATGAGATATTATTTTACTGACATGGAAGGAGAAGGGTATGGAAACGGAAGAGATTAAAATGCGTGAGCCCCAGACAAAAAAGATATGGAAAGCTGTGAGGAAGGACTGGCGCTTATATGTACTCCTGCTTCCCCTGGTGATCTGGTTTGCTATGTGGGCTTATAAGCCAATGGGAGGGCTTCTCATTGCGTTTAAACGGTTTGATCCTCAATTTGGGGTCTGGGGAAGTGAATTTAAAGGAATTGACAATTTCATCAACCTTGTTTCCGGAGTCAATAAGGTTGAGTTTTGGCAGGCATTCAGAAATACATTTATTATCAGTGCTTACAGCCTGATATTTGGATTTCCTGTACCGATTATACTGGCTTTATTATTTGCTGAAATAGGAAATGATACGGTGAGGAAGCTTACGCAGACTGCAACCTATCTGCCTCATTTCCTTTCAGAGGTTACAATTACAGGAATTGCCCTCATGCTGGTATACAGCGGTGTCCGCTCAACCGGAATTATCGCCTCTCTGCTCCAGCAAATAGGATTGATTGAACCGGGTGTGTCGTTCATGCAGAAATCCAATTATTTCAGACCTCTCTATATTATGGTAGGGATCTGGAAAGAAAGCGGATATAATTCCATTGTTTATTTTGCAGCTATTATGGGGATCTCCCCTACACTGTATGAGGCTTTAAAAGTGGATGGGGGCAATAAATTTCAGGAAATCCGCTTTATCACATTTCCGGGTATGGCTCCGACTCTGATCATCATGATCATTATGAGGATCGGAAGTATGCTGACCATTGGTTATGAAAGGGTTTTGCTTTTATACAATGCAAACATTTATGTGACAGCAGATGTGCTTTCCACCTTTGAACAAAGAATCGGTATTCTGTCAGGCAATTATGGAATTGGAGCCGCAGTCAGCCTGTTCAATTCACTGATCGCATTTGCACTGGTGATCGGTGCCAATACGATCAGCAGAAATATATCAGAAACATCCCTGTGGTAGATTAGGAAAGGCGGAAACGATGGAGCGCTTAAACAGAAGTGAAAAGATATTTAAGGTATTTTCCTATACGATGATTATCATCTTTGCATTGCTTGCCCTGTATCCGGTTTTATACGCGTTCAGCGTGTCGATCAGCGGAAAGGTGGCGTATGAAAGCGGACAGATTGTACTTCTGCCAAAGGAAGTGACATTTCAGGCCTACGACATGGTGCTGCATAATAAAGGCTTTTGGATTGCATACACCAATACCCTGTTCTATACCGTACTTGGTACTGCCTGGAGTATGGCCATTTCCATTACAGGTGCTTATGCGCTGCAGAAAACAAAGCTGATGTTCAGAAGGCAGTGGAACTTTTTGCTGGTATTTACCATGTGGTTCAGTGCGGGAATGATTCCCCTGTATTTAAATTACAAGACCATGCACGTGGATAACCGGTGGGGAATGATTATAGCCTTCGGTGTCCAGGCATATAACATTATTCTTCTCAGAAATTATTTCAGCAGCATTCCCAAGGAGATAGAAGAGGCGGCAATCATGGATGGAGCCAATGAGTTCCAGATGCTTGGAAAAGTTTACATACCCATGTCCACGGCAAGCATTGCAACAGTAACCTTGTTTTATGCCATTTCAAGATGGAATGGTTATTACTGGTCAAGGATGCTGCTGGCAAACCCCTATGAGCAGCCGCTGCAGGTATACTTACGGCAGCTGATTGAAAACTATCAGAAATTATATGATGAATCCCCGGTTAATCTTGCATATTCCGCAGACAGCCTGGCTTATGCCATCATTATATGCTCGATCATCCCAGTGTTAGTTATTTACCCGTATATTCAAAAGTACTTTGCAAAAGGCGTGAATATGGGGGGAGTAAAAGGATAAATGATTTATTCGCCATAAGGCAGAAGGAGGATTTTTATGAGAAACAAAGTAGCAGGGGGTATTCTGTGTGCCGTTATGCTTGCATCGGCATTGACCGGATGCGGTTCTTCCGTTGTGGATCAGGCATCGACCCGGGCAGCAGCAGAAACACAGCCGGAAACCAGCGAGGAAGCAGGCGATAAAACTGATTTAACAGATATGGTTGAATTAAAGTTTAATATTGCCAATGGAAATAAGTCCAGGACCATGACTTACAACCAGGAGTCTCCATTGACTCTGCCGGATGGCACCGTTGTAACAGCCGGCATGTTAAAACCAATGTGGTCTTATATGGAAAAGGAATTAAACAGCAAGTTTTCAGATGTGACGGTACAGGATGTGAAGTCTACTGATATGATCCAGACGGAATCCACATCAAATTTTTCCGGGGCCAATATCTATGGGGGCGAATCCATTGCAGAACGCCTTATGTTTTATGGAACCGAAGGGAAATTCGTGAACTTAAGCGAAATGATGAAAACCGGCTATATGCCTAATTTTAAAGAATATTTATCTAAAAATCCTGACGTGAAGTCTGCAATCACCGCTTACGACGGAAATATTTATCACGTGCCTTATATTGCGGAACTGAATCAGATAGCAAGAACCTTTGTTATCCGGGAATCCTGGGTCACCGGGCTTTTGGATGCGGAAGGCGCAGCCTATGATAAGAATCCCTTTGATGTGCATTATAAAGGCTATTATGTGGAAAACAACCGCAGAACAGGAGAAAACGGTGGAACAGTTACTCCAAAAGAAGGAATCGACATTGTAAAGAAAACGGATCAGGATATTATTGAAATTCAGAATGCCCTGGAAGTAAAAAATGGGGAAACCTTAACCAGTGCGCTGATCCAGTACATAAAGGATAATTACGATTACGAAAACCCGTCAGAATTATTCCTGGGGGAAAAGGCTGCTTATGACATTGATGAGATGATCGCCCTGATGCGCTGTATTAAAGCAAATCCCACTCTGCTGACCAATGGAAAAGCAAATGTGGTATGGCCTCTTTTTGTCAGACAGTCCAACTACCGCGAGGATTTGCTCCGGTTATCTACATATTTTGACGGCGTGAAAGTCCATGGTGCAGATTCCTACGGCGCAAGGTGGTACATTGATGAGAACGGACATATCCAGTATACCTACTCAAAAGAAGGCGTGTACAATATCTTGCAGTATTTATCCATGATGGAAGCAGAAGGGCTGATCTATTCCGATGCTTATGATCTGACTGAAAAGACCAATTACCGTTCCACCTTATGGGGAACCGATGAGGGAGAAGCTCCGTCCTTTGGATTTATGACTTACGACTGGATTGCTTCCTCCACTTCTGATTCCTTAAATCCGGATACCGTTGTAATTCTGCCGCCGGTTGCCAAGGTAAACGGCGCATGGCAGTATTATCTGGATAACGGAAGAGCCATTAAGCCTGACGGCTGGGCAATTTCCGCGGCAGGCTCCACGGAAGCTCAGGTCCAAAGGGCATGTGCGGTTATGGACTACCTTTTTACAGAAGATGGAAGCAGATTGCAGAATTATGGCTTGCCAATGAACCTGGGGGAAGGAAAAACATATACAGGGCCTGACGGATTACAGTATCCGTTATTCACCAGCTGGGTATATGAGACTTCAGGCAAAGTGGCAAAAGGAGATTTATCTACGTTCTTGAGAGACTGGATGGGCTGTCTGATTCCCATTGGATATCAGAAAGAAATCGGTTTTGAGTACCAGTATACTTCTGAACGCGGATTTGAAGGCTGGGCTCTTCTGCAAAATTCAACCACCAACTTTGCAACTTATGCGGGAAAAGGAATGAGCGGGGATAATTCTAATTATTATAAGATGGTGCCGCCGGTCTTCTCCCTGACTTCCAGGCAGAAAGAAATGATTTCAGATACAACATCCCTTGATACAGAGGACATTGTAGAATACATGTTTAATATCATCCGTTATCAGGCAAAAGGCAATGCGCCACAGGGGGCGGTAGTGGCCAAAAACTATGAAGAATATGAGGCGGAATTTAAGAAGCGGGGACTTGAGATTTATGAAGAAACCTATCAGGCTGCCTATGACGTTATGACATTGGATAAACAGTAGTTAAACCGGGGGAGGGGTTTTTCCCTCCCTTATAAAAAGGTGGGAGCTGATGATGCAGAAGTGTTTAAAAACTCAAAGATTAGCAGCAGGATTATATACCGGGATCGTAATCCTTGTATTCATCTATACTCTTTGTTTTATGACAGAGTATAAAGACTTATTCGGACTGAAATTAAAGCAGAATGATCAGATTTCCTTTTTTCATGATTACATCCTGCAGGTATTTAATAAACAGATTTTTGCTTTTGCAGTATTTGGAGTCCTCGTAATTTTACTTTCGTTTCTGCTGGAGGTTTTCGGTAAAATACCGGACAAATTTGCTTTGATTATCATGGAGCTGTCACTGCTTCTCTGCTGCGCATGTTCCGCCTATGCCTTGTTTAACCTTCAGGCAATAGAGACCTATTATGGGGGACTGGATTTCCAATATCTGCGGTTGGAGAGTGCGGGAGACTATGAACCTCATTCTACCACATTCCGAATCGGACTGGGAATTTACATTTCCTATATTCTCTGCTGTGTTTATTACTGCGCTGCAATTGGCAGAAGCCATTTTAAATTCCGGAAGAATCAGAAGAAGGGGAGCACAAGGAATGGATAATCGGTTGCTTGAAAAAGAAAAAAAGGCATACGTATCATTATATAAAAAGGATGTGCTGCCATATTCACTGATCCTGTGTGCCACATTGGCTGAACTCATCTATGACATTATGATTCTGGATGTTATGCCGGTGAGCTACTTAATGGGAATCACGGTAATGATTAATATTGTGATATTGTTTGTACTTTTTACCTGTGCCGTTAAGGTCAGCATCTATCACAAAAAATGGGCCGTCATTGCTGTTTTCCTTGGTATTTACATGCTGGTCAGAATGTCTGTGCTGGTCCCCCTTGTGCTGAAGCCATATGCCAGGCACACGGAGATTGCAGCATCAAATATTTTCGGAGGAATCATACTTCTGGCAGCCGGCTTCATCAGCTTGAAGCATGGGAACAGAAGACAAAGGCTTCAGGAACAGCTAAAGCAGTCAGAAGCCAGCTAGGACGAGGTGAAAGGTATGGGAAAACTCCGGTTTAATAATATAAGTAAAGCATATGCAAATGGATTTTGTGCAGTCAGCAGCTTTAATCTGGAAATCGAGGATGGAGAATTTATTGTCCTTGTAGGGCCGTCAGGCTGCGGAAAATCAACCATTCTGCGCATGATTGCCGGACTGGAAAAAATATCGGACGGAGATCTAATTCTCAATGATAAGGTCATTAATAAATGCCCTCCGGTGGAACGTGATATTGCGGTGGTGTTCCAGGACTATGCGCTGTATGGCAATATGACGGTTTATGACAACGTGGGGATGAGCCTGCGGGTCAGACATGAAAAAGACACGGTTATTTATGACAAGGTGCAGGAAGCTTCCGGAATTTTAGGGATCAAAAGCCTGTTAAAACGCTTGCCCGGACAATTGTCCGGAGGGCAGAAACAGAGAGTGGCTCTGGCCAGGTCGGTGGTAAGAAAGCCAAAGGTGTTTCTCATGGATGAGCCCTTATCCAATCTGGATGCAAAGCTTAGAACAAGTACAAGGGCTGAGATTGTAAGGCTTCAGAGAGAATTAAAGGTTACAACCATTTATGTAACTCATGACCAGACAGAGGCCATGACAATGGCAGACCGTATGGTGGTCTTAAAAGACGGGGTGATCCAGCAGGTGGGAACCCCCAATGAAATTTATTATGAGCCCTGCAATCTATTTGTAGCCGGTTTTATTGGAGCGCCTCAGATGAATTTCATCGAAGGAAGGGTTGAGGGCAGCCGGTTTGTGTTTGGTTCCCATGAGCTTTCCCTTCCACAGAAGATTGGGGATCCATTAAAAAAGTATTCCGGCAGGGAACTCATATTGGGAATCAGGCCGGAGCAGTTTTCCATTTCCCATGGAGAAGATAACAATACGGTTGCAGGAGAATTGGAGAACAAAGAATTTTTAGGAAACTGCTATATTTTGTATGTGAAAATCGGAGAATCGGTCCTGGCATGCCAGATTGAAGCTATGGAGGACAAATTTGACGATCAAGTCAATATCCACTTTGGGATGGAACATATCTATTTTTTTGATAAGGAGACAACAGAATTAGTTATGCATGCAAGGGCGGAGGAGAAGGATGAGTAAACAGTTAACCGGTATAGCGAAAGCGATTATTATGATTTCTTCTTTGGTGCATCTGATTTTTACCAATATTCATGTAAAGGCTCTGCTTCTCCTGGAACATGAGATGTGCGGCTTTGTGATGTTTCTGTTTGTTCTCATGGGGCTGGTTGCCCTCTTTGAAACGACCCGCATCAAGAAACGGGAAGTGGCGGAACGAATCTTTACAGCATTAATATGTTTTGTAACAGCAGGCATAGGATTCAATCTGGTCACTATTTACCGGAATGCAATTTCTGTGCAGCGTGCCCTTAATGTAATTGTGGTAAACCATGCAGTATTGTTCAGTATGGCAATCCTTTTGGCTTATGTAATTTCCGGTATCCTGATTATTGCTGATTTAATAAAGAACGGGTGAGAACCATGACGGGCAGAGAGAAGAAATATGGAAAAAAGAAAATTTCAGACAATGTGAAAGCAGGGGTATTCAGGTGGTGGATTGCAGGCATGTGCTACTTTTTTATTGGATTTGGCACACAGTCCGGCATCTTTGCCGATCCGCTGGATATGATTTTTTTCCTTGGGCTGGGATTGGGACTTGCAACATTGTTTCTTTATAATCCGGTCGCTTACCGGATGTTTGATATAGTGAGAAAAGGGAGGATTTACAATCAATCCTATTTTGAGCGGAGCGGCTGGCAGAATGCAGGTTTAAAACTGGCTGAGATTTTAAAAAGTCTGGTTCTTGTGTTTTTGGTTTATATGACTTATCAAAGCATAAATATGCTGTTGGAGGAACTGTTTCACCTTCCGGAAGGCACGGTCACCATCCCGGGAGAACCCATTGGCTTCGCCGCGATTTACACCATCTATTATTACCTGCTGACCGGATTGATGGATACAGTGGCTGAGGCGAGGAAGAAAGAGGAGAAATAGTGACATGAGTTGTCTTGTATTTATTGGTGATTTAAGGCCTTATAAAGAACAGGCCAAAGGTGTAAGAAAAAAGCAGTATGAAAGACTGCTTTTGCAGGCGGACCGGTATGAGGCATATCAATTGCCTGCACAGCATCCAAAAGAGAGCACTACGTATATGGGGATTGCAATTATGAACCTTGCCCTTGCGTACCGCTTAAGCGGGGAGGATAAGTATCTGTCCGAAGCAAAGCGGTTCATTGGAGCTGTTTTATCCTATGAGCAATGGGGAAACGCCCATTTGGTAAATGTGGATTTGTCTGCATCCTGGATCTTATTTGGGCTGTCTTTGGGATACGGCTGGCTGAAGCCGTTTTTCGAAGAAGAAGAAAAAGAGAAAATTCTGGCTAAGATCAAGCATCACGCGGATATCATGTATCAGTACAAACTGGATACTTATGGCCATGGGTGGTCAACCAATTATTATCAGAATCATAACTGGATCAATATGACCGGTCTGGCAGCGGCCGGATATGTGCTTTCAGAGACTTGTGACAAGGCCATTCAATATATAGAGGAAGCAAAGAAGAATTTTTCCAGAGTATTTTCGCTCCTCGCAGATGACGGATCAAATTATGAAGGCGTTCCCTATTGGAGATACGGGGGAATGTGGCTCTTTGTATATGCCCATCTCCTTAAGGTAGAGGAAGGCGTGGATTATTTTCAGACAAGCAATTATCTGAAGAATACCTTTTATTACCGGTTGTATCAATCCTGCGGTGATTTTGAGCAGCAGATGAATTTTGGAGACAGCCATGACCGCCACAGCGGACATGTCCCCTGTGTCTATTATAAGGCGGCAGCCGAGTACAGGGATGGCTTTGCCCAGACCTTTGGAAATCTGGTCCTTGATGAATTCCTCATGGCGGAAGCAAAAAAGAGCAAAATTAAGCCGGGTATTTTACCGGAGGCTGTATTTGAATTTTTATGGTATGATCCCGAAGTTTCAGAAAAGCCCCTTTCCCTTCTGCCAAGAGTAAGGCTTTTTGAGGACTTAGGCTTGCTGTCCATCAGGGAAGACTGGAGCAGAAGCAGCAAGGTCCTGACCATAAAATGCGGCTGTCCCGGAGGCAGAAAGCAGTGGCTGAACGGCTGGGACTTATACCGCAAGGAAGGTGTGGAATGCCTTTCCCTTTCTCACCATCATCCGGATAATCTTTCATATATTTTTGCAAGGGGAAGTGAATATCTGACCTGCGAAGACGGATATAACCGGAATCTCATGCCGGATAACCACAATGTAATTCTGGTGGACGACCGGTATACGGATGCAGTGGATGTCAATGACGTATATGTGAGCAGCGCCAGAAAAAGGCTGGAAAAAGAACCTTCTTATCCCATTGAGGAAAACTACAGGGGTGAAGTGGTTTATTTTAAGCAGGATGATTCCATGGTCATTTATAAAGGCGAAACCTCCGGAATATATCCGGAAGAACTTGGCATGAAAGAGGTAAGCCGTCTGCTGTTTACCGATCAGTTGTCCTTTTTTCTGTTCATTGATGTGTGTGTGTCTGATAAGGAGCATATTTACCGCATTATTTCCAATACGGATATGCCGGCGCAGAGGCAAAAGGATCATGCCTTTTATTATCCAATGGAAACAGGAGGCATCACATATACGGTTTTTTCAGACCAGGAGATATGTTCAAATCAGTACACACAGGAAGTTGTCAGTATCATGACAACCCAGGAGCCGGAGAAGCTTTGCAGATCCTTCATCAATACGTTGTCATTTCAATCGGGTTCTCCCTCGAAGAGGCAGACGTTTATAGAATGCTATACTTTTGATGGAATGAATACGGAAATCTCATTTGAAGGAATGGAACTTCGTGTCAGACACGGAGAAAAAGATTACCGGTTGAGTTTTGGAGATGAAATGACAGTGGAATTAATATCGGTCTCCAGTAAGAACGAAGAAAGAAAAGGTTACCGGATTCCGTAAAACGGGGAAAAAGCGAGGAAAGGGAATGAAATATGTAAATGACAGGTTTTATGAACTGATGAATGCAGAGGGCAGGAACCGGGAACTGATACAGGAAATGAAAAGGGAGGTGGATGAATTTCTTCCCTATTTTTCTGACTCTCCTGACAGGTTAAGCCGGTGGGGGCACTACTATTTCTGTGACGATGACGGAGGCAGGCTGATCTTTGATTTAAATTCGCCCGGCAGGCATCGGTGTGAAGTGTGCGGCAAAGTGTTTGAAAGTGAAATTTTAGACGGCGTATGGGTTTATTTTTACCGGAATAAAGCAGTGATCATGGCACTGGTATCTGCGGTCATTTATAAAGCCACGAGGGAAAAGAAGTACTTTGATTATTCCGTGTCAGTGATGGAATTTTACGCCAGTCATTATAAGGAGTTTCCGTTACATAACAAAGAAAACCTGATAGGGGATTCTTATGATACTATGCCGTGGGGCTGCGGAAAGATGATGCCCCAGGGGCTGAATGAATCCATTGTTGCCATACGTTTTGCCCAGATCATTGAAATCTTAAGAGATGAATTAAGCACAGAATTTCTGGATCTGGTATATGGCAGTATGTTTCGGGAAATGTATGCCCTGCTGGCGCCTCAGGCCACAAGGATCCACAATATCAGCTGCTGGAATCTATCGGCTATCGGCGTCATGGGGCTGGCATTCCAGGATCAGGAGATGATTGATTTCGCATTCACAAGTGAGTTTAATATTGGAAAACAGCTGGAAACAGGAGTGACAAAAGATTATTTCTGGTATGAGGGATCAATTCACTATAACTTCTTTTTGCTGGAAGGAATTACTTATCTTTTCCTGTTCAGCAAAGTTTACGGCTATGATTTTGGAAAAGCAGGGACTGAAATTTTACAGAATATGTTTGTACAGGCATATAATTATGCATTTGATAGCCAATTCCTGCCCAATCCCAATGATGGCTGGCCCAATCTGAATTTGCGCACATTCAGTTATATCTATCACACGGCTGCCAGGGCTATGGGAGAGGACAGTCCCATCGGCAATCTGGTGAAGAACATAGAAGCGTCTGATTCAATACGCACGGCCCTGCCGTTATCAGAGCCGTATTATTGCAGCAATATCGTCTGCCTGGAACAGCTGCTGTTTAACATTGATTTTGATTATCAGAAATTTACTCCGGTGAAACCGCATTCAAACAATTTTCCTAAATCCAATTATGTGATTTTGAGAAATGCCAGCTGGAACGCGTTTATGAAATATGGACTCAATGGGAAATCCCATGCCCACCCGGATATCATGAATGTGGAACTGATGTATGGGAATCACAGAATATCCAGGGATTTATCCAATGCAGGGTACCGGGCACGCCTGTGCAACGAATGGCACCGGAAAACCTTATCTCATAATACCGTCTGCTGGAATGGAACGGATATTACCTCCGTGAGTCCGGGCGAATGCCTGTATTATGATGAAAATAAGGTTACAGCAGCAGCTAAAGATGTTTATGAAGGTATTAACTATACCAGGACAATACAGATTACAGAGGATTCCTTTATTGATGATTTTTGGGTGGAAAGCGGAATGGAAGGAATTTTTGATTATGTGTTCCATTTGGAATCCGCTCTTTACCTGGAGTATGATCTTGATCTGGAAGATGGGTCCCTGGGATTTGAGAAAAATGGATATCAGCATATCCTTGAAACAAAAAGGGTGAGAACAAAAGAGGATCATGTTGTTTTGCATGCCAGAGTGAAAGAGGTCATGTGGAGCATATGGATCGATTTGACCGGAAACCATGAATTATATTTGTTAAAGACATTGGATAATCCGGTCAATCAAACAAGAAATACGATTTTACTAAGGAATACAGGAATCTCTCCTCATTATCATTTGAAAATAGTGACGGAGACAAAACAATCATGAAAGCTGAGAAAAGGAGATTAAACATGAGAGCAGTCATCACAGGAGGAACAAGCGGAATCGGCTTAAGTGCTGCAATGGAGCTGGGAAAGGCCGGTTATGATATTATTATCACTGGAATCAGCCATGAGGATGCAGAAGCGGCACTGGAGACGTTAAAGAAGCAAGGGATAAACAGTGAATTCATTTATGCAGATTCCATGAAAGAGGAAGACGTCAATCGTTGCTTTGAAAAGATTTCCCAGACATATGATTCCCTGGATGTGTTAGTAAACAACGTGGGAGGTCTTGGGGGAAGACAGCGTTTTGAAGAGATGGAGACTTCTTTTATGAGAAGGGTCATGGCACTTAATTTTGACAGCGCATTTTTTGCAAGCCGTGCAGCAATCCCGCTGCTGAAAAAGGGGAATAACCCCTCCATTATTAACTACAGTACCATTGCGGTTACCTCCGGCGGAGGGCCTGGCGCGGGAATCTATGCAGCAGGCAAGGCGGCCATAGAAGGGCTGACACGGGCGCTGGCAAAGGACCTTGCGGAATATGGAATCCGCGTTAATGCCGTATCACCGGGAACCATTGACACGGCATTCCATTCTGCCACAAAGCGTGAGATCTTAGAGTCCTGGAAGGAAGGAATTCTCATGAAGCGGCTTGGAGAACCATCGGAGGTGGCATCAGTGATCGGATTCCTGGTTTCTGAAAAAGCTTCCTTTATTACGGGAGAGGTTATTCAGATCAACGGCGGTCAGGTATTCATCTGATGATGTAGAAAGGAAACGATGAGATGATTTTAAAATATGAAGATATCATTCCTACGAACCCAGAGCCGGGGATTACCAGACGCATTCTTGCAAGAGGCGGCGGCATGATGGGGGTAGAAGCTTCTTTTATAAAAGGAGCCGTCGGAAGCGTTCATAAGCATCCTCATGAGCAGGTCAGCTATATTGTATCCGGCTCCTTCCAGTATGAAGCAGATGGTGTTAAATATATTCTGAAGGCCGGCGACAGCTATTATGTAGAACCGGATTCACTGCATGGCGCAACTGCATTGGAAGATTCTGTGATCCTGGATATTTTTACACCCCAGCGGGAGGACTTTATTGGTGATGTATAAGAAGGGAAGAAAGTGAAGCTTCAGTTATAAAATTTTACACATAATGACAGGCTGCCAAAATGATAAATCGGCAGCCTGTCATTATTGTTTTCCAACCATTATTTTCATTTAAATTAGACTAACTTGAAAAATTATGTCATAATTCTTATGATAATAGACAGGATGATATTAATCTATTTGGAAAAGAAAGGCGTTATTATGTATACAAAACAAGATCTAAAGCAGAATTTAAAAGAAATGGGAATTATGCCCCATGACACTTTGCTCCTGCACTCATCCATGAAGGCAATCGGAGAGGTTGAAGGTGGGGCGGATACCGTACTTGATGCTTTTATGGAATATATGTCTGACGGTCTGCTTATACTGCCCACTCATACATGGGCTGTTATGTCAGAATACCACAATGTATATGATCCGCGAATAGAGCCTGCTTGCGTAGGTATTCTGCCCAATCTTTTTATGAGACGGAAAGGAGTACTTCGATCCTTACATCCAACCCATAGTGTAGCCGTGTACGGAAAGGATAGTAAGGCATTTATTGAGGGAGAAGAAAACCGAACAACGCCCTGCCCGCCAGGTGGCTGCTATGATCGTTTAAAAGATAGAAATGGTAAAATCCTGCTTCTTGGGGTTGGTCACGAGAGAAATACTTTTATACACTGCGTGGAAGAACATTTAGATGTACCGGAGCGCCTGACCAAGGAACCCACTTATTTTAAGATAGTCATGCCAGGCAATCAGATTAAGCCCTCCTTTATGCACTGTCATTACAATCCTGTTACGGATCATATTTCTGATAATTACACAAAACTGGAACAGGCTTTCTACGACAGAAATGCAGCAGTTAAGACCTGTTTTGGCGATGCCGCCTGCATTCTGTGCGATGCTGATGCAGTATATGAAGTGACAAAAGATGTGTTGTCCCACCAGATTAATTGTATCATAGAATTGGAAACAATTCCTAAGGAGTGGTGGCTGAACGTATAAGATTTCACTCAATTCTATCGCTTTATAAATCTAAAAAAAGAATATGAATCTGAAAATCGTTCATTCCATTTATCCGGTTCTTCTATTATAATTATAGCAACTAATAAAATAGTCTATTACGGAAGAGGTGGTATGAGATGTCAAAAGAGCAATATTTTGATAACCGGAATAATTATATTAGCGGCGAGGACAAGGCATGGGTCACTGATTACTGCCAAAGGAACTGGCCGGAGGAAGTGAACCATATCCTCCGCATTGCAGATGATGCAATGGAGCATACGTTTTTGTTTGATTTGCGGTGGGATATGGAGCGAACCTATGAGCCGGTTCATTTTGATCAGGAAGTAGTTTGGGACTACATGCCGGGAGATGATCCGGAATTTATCTTTCAGTTCAACCGCCACCAGTTCTTTATATGCCTGGGACAGGCATATGCCATGACCGGTGATGAAAAGTATGCAAAGACTTTTGCAGAGCTATTAGATTCCTGGATAAAAGACAATCCTCTAACAGAAGAAACCAAGCAAACCACATGGAGGAGCATTGAAGCCGGTATAAGGGCTGAAACCTGGGTCAAGGCCATGGGCTATTTTAAGGACAGCCCCTCCGTGGATGACAAACTTGTGAAAGCATATATGGACTGTCTCACCGTTCATGCAGAATACCTTATGACAACCTACAAGCATTTCCAGATCAAGAGCAACTGGGGAGTTATTGAAAACCGGGGCCTAATGGAGATCGCGCTGGCACTTCCCATCAGCGACCGGACAAGGGAATATCTGGACGCAGCGCTTATGCGCCTTAGTGAAGAGATAGAGGTGCAGATCGCGGATGACGGAGTACACTGGGAGCAATCCCCTATGTATCATAATGAGGTGTTTCACTGTTATCTGGAAGTGATGCGGTTGGCTAAGCGCTACGGAATTAAGCCCTCAAGGAAAAGGACGGAGAAAGTACGGCAGATGGCCTATGCAAATGTTGCATGGAAAAAGCCAAACCACTGCCAGCCCATGCAGGGAGACAGTGATGAGACCGATATCAGGGACTTACTGACTCAAAGCGCCTGGCTGTTTTCAGATCCGATGCTGAAATTCTGTGCTTATGACAAAATGGATTATGATGGAGCATGGGACTTTTTAAAAGAAGGAATCGAAGGCTACGGAAAGCTGATTGCAAAGGAACCGGATTTTTTAGACAGGGTTATGGAAAGTACCGGAAATCTTTTTGTCAGGTCCGGCTGGGATGAAAATGCAGATTATTTCCATTTCCGCTGCGGATTCCTGGGAGGAGGCCACGGCCACTCCGACAAGCTGCATGTAGATCTTGTGATCAACGGAGAGGATATCCTCATGGACACCGGGCGTTACCATTATGTGCCTGGCGAAGCAAGAACCTGGTTTAAAAGCGCTCTGGGTCACAATGTTCCCCTGATTGACGGCCGTGACTATTTAAAATGCCGGGATGCCTGGGGAGTGGATCAGATGTCTGCAGCATATTTTGGCGGTTTTAAGAAAAAGGACGGGTACCGCTATATCCAGGGAAGCCACGGCGGATATATAAATGGAGAAGAGGGAAATGTGTGGATCACCAGAAAGGTGCTGGCAATTGATACGGATCTTTATCTGATCGCTGACGAGTTTTTCTCCAGGGAAAAGCACACATACCAACAGCTTTTTCACTTTAACAACCAGGGTAAGGTTTCCAGGTCCGGCTGCACCGTGCGTTATTCCGGCAGCAGGACAGACGGGGAGTTGACAGTTCTTACGCAGGGGTGCGAGATGAAGCTGTCAGATGGCCGGATATCCAGAAATTATAACCAGGTGGAAACGGGAAGGCAGCTTTTGACCGGTATAGAAGCAGATAGCTTTTCTTCTATTATTACTGTTGTATCTGGAGGGGAAAAGAAGAACTACAAATCTCCGGAACTTTCCCTTATTCCTGTATTTGGCGCGGATCCATCGGTTCCCTTAGATCCTTCTGATGCGGAGGCGGTATCTATTGGCTGGAAAGGAAAGAATTATGTGGTTATTTTGGCCCACCGTGATATCGGAGATTCCACTGACCTGCTAACAGCGGGAGACGTGAAGGGACTTGGAACGGTGATTGTGTTTGATACGGAAAAGCAGAAAGTGGGAGGCACGGTACTTCACTGGTAGAGAAGTGAAGAGGAATATATGAGAGAAAGCAGCGTTTATCCGAATAGGAAAAACGCTGCTTTTTTCCAATGGTCTAAGGCTGAAAATGATGGTATTCTTGTCTTAAAGGGCAATCCGCGCCTCAATCCAGTGAAGGACATCATTTATGACTTCATCTCTGCAGTACTCATTAAAGATCTCGTGGAACAATCCTCCGTAGATCTTCATCTGCTTATCTTTTGATGGAGCGGCTGCGAAGAATTGATAAGTGTCCTGAACGCTTACCAATCCATCCTTTTCCCCATGAAGCATGAGGATCGGATACTCAAACCTTCCCACTGCTTCTTTAAACCAGGCAATTCCCTGGCAGAGGGCGTAGCATAAGCCAGTGGTAAAAGTTTTTGAGTTATAGGGATCCTTGCCGTACCAGTCAACGACCTCGGCTACGGAGCATACGCCTGCTCCCAGTTCATTGGGAAGCTTGGTGTGGGGATCCAGGCCTCCTGGAACACCGCTTATCAACCCCATATTATCCTTTGTCAATGCGCCGCTGGTGATGATGCCGCGAAGCTTCTTGTCCGGATATTTTGCGCCGTATAAGGAAACGGTGAAGCCTCCCATGCTGTGACCGATTAAAAATACCGGGATATCCGGATGCTCCATGATTGCCATGTCCACTACCACATTGGTGTCATCAAGCAATTCATGGAAGTCTTCATAGTGGGTCTGTTCCCCTTCAGAACGACCGTGCCCCCTGTGATCGAAGCGGTAGGTTGCGATCCCGGCTTTGTGAAGCAGCTCAGCAACGTAATCATACCTTCCCTGATGTTCACATAACCCGTGGACTATGACGGCTGCTCCCCGGGCTGCCTCTGGAACTTCCCTATTTAAAAACAGTTTGGTTCCGTCAAATGAAGAAATCATTTCTCCCATAGTAATACCTCCTTTGATACATTGGTTTTGCATTTCCCTTATTATACCAGAACTATATCTATTTTAATAGGAAGAAAGCCATGAAAAGCAGGAAATAAATTTTACAGGATATTTGTAGGATTTGATAGCCATATAAGAAGGGATGGTCGGGAGCATATCTTTTTTCCCTATCTATTCTTATCTAATTTTAATTGTGTTAGGTACTAATGACGGTGAATTATAAAAAAGTGAAAAAAACGTAGTCAAATTACACAAATTATTAGAAAAAAATTCTACATAAAACCTAGAAAAATACGCTAAAAATAAAAATCTTTAGGATTTAGACATAAATAAAGTTAAAAAATTAATAATAATTTTAGAATTTCAAGCGAAAAATTGTCTCAAATGTTCAAACAATTAAGGGCATTAACAAGATGTTATGAAATTTGCAAAAAGTTGACAATTTCCGGATATGAAAGTATGATACACGGTAGACCTCTGCTGTATTGTATATTTAAGAGTACAATCTGTAAATCTGGTAATATATAAAGAGGAAGACAGTTTAAGAAAGGAAGTGAGCATTACGGAGGATTTGGCAGAGAAGTTATTAGAGGAACTGAACTGCGAAACGGTTTTTACCATTCCGATATTCGGAGGCATTTCCATTGCTGAATCAGTAGTGGTGACATGGATTATCATGGCAGCACTGACACTCCTTTCCATCATTCTGGTGAGAAATCTTAAGGTTGAGAATCCTGGAAAGAAGCAGCTGGCGCTTGAAATGGCAATCGGAGGAATTTACAATTTCTTTGAAGATTTAGTGGGGGAAGAAGGGAAGAGATATATTCCTTATCTCATATCAGTGGGAATTTATCTCGGAGTGGCTAATTTGATTGGCCTGGCAGGTTTCAAGCCGCCTACCAAGGACTTAAATACCACTGCAGCGCTTGCTGTCATGAGCATACTTCTGATAGAATATTCAGGCCTTCACAAAAAAGGGGTAAAAGGTTTTATAAAAGGCTTTGCAGAGCCGTCACCAATTATAGCCCCTATTAACATCCTGGAATTATTTATTAAACCGCTTTCTTTGTGTATGCGGCTTTTTGGTAATATCCTGGCGTCATTTGTAGTTATGGAATTGCTTAAGCAGTTTGCAGCACTCCTTGTACCAATACCGTTCAGTTTTTATTTTGATATTTTTGACGGATTGATTCAGGCGTATGTATTTGTATTTTTGACTGCCCTTTTCATTAAGGAATCGGTAGAATAAACAATAGTAGATTAAAAGGAGAGATTATTATGTTAATAGCAATTGGAGCAGGAATCGCAGTATTCACAGGTATTGGAGCAGGAATCGGAATTGGAATAGCAACTTCAAAAGCAGTGGATTCCATTGCAAGACAGCCGGAGGCAGAAAGCAAGATCAGCAAGGCCCTGCTGTTAGGTTGTGCGCTTGCAGAGGCAACTGCCATCTATGGTTTCGTTATAGCCCTTCTCATCATTTTATTCCTTAAATAATTAACAAGGTCAGGATTAAGATGAAAAAATTTAAAAGAAAGGCAGGCGGTACAGATGCTTAGACTGGATATGAACTTTGTGTGGACTATCGTGAATCTCATCGTCCTGTATCTTTTGCTTAGGCATTTCCTCATAGGGCCGGTTCTGGATGTGATGAATAAACGGCGGGGAATGATTGAGCAGAGCATTTCAGATGCCAGGAATAAGGAAGTTCAGGCAGCGGATCTTAAAAAGCAGTATGAAGAAAAGCTGGCTGCCTCCTCGGATGAGGGTTCAAAGCTTGTTGAAGAAGCGAAAAACCAGGCAAAGGCCCAGTATGACCGGATCTTAAAGGATGCGGAGGAAGATGCAGGCCGTTTGATGGTCGAAGCCAGGAAACAAGCTGAGGCTGATCAGGAAAAGGCATTGCGTGAGGCCAAGGCGCAGATTGCGGGCATAGTTATCGCAGCAGCGGCCAAGGTGGTTAATCAGGAGGTGAGCGCCAGGGCAAATCAGGCGCTTTACGATTCATTTATAGCAGAAGCAGGTGATTTTCATGATGCAGGCAGCAATTAATTACGGGCAGGTGCTTTATGAGCTCTCTGTTCCTGAAACAGCCATTGAG